>JAEEGL013714968.1_pt1 | contig 36583 bp, 32 predicted proteins | sample 9134231 | NCBI WGS metagenome assembly JAEEGL01 (sample SAMN16246548, study PRJNA631951) | gut metagenome | biome: gut microbiome; feature: rumen; material: fiber-attached | host: Bos | place: Iran: Karaj | collected 2018-10 | reverse complement strand
GACTATTTCTTGCGGTCCTTGTATCTCTGGTAGAATTTGTCGACGCGACCGGCGGTGTCAACGAGCTTGACCTTGCCAGTGTAGAAGGGGTGAGAGGTGTTGGAGATCTCAACCTTCACGACCGGGTACTCGACGCCGTCCACCATGAGAGTCTCTTTGGTCTCAGCGCAGGAACGGGTGATGAACACGGTCTCGTTTGACATATCCTTGAAAGCTACAAGGCGGTAGGTTTCGGGATGAAGTCCTTTTTTCATTGCTTTACGATATTAATTGTACAATCTTTCGCTGTAAAAAGCCTGCAAAGATAACTCTTTTCCCGGAATAATCAAGCGTCCCGTGTCAAAAAAACACCTATTTGAAGAGTTTTGGCGCGAAGGTGTTGAGGTATAGCCTCCAGTTGGCCCAGGTGTGTCCGCCGTCCGAGACGAAGAAGACATGATCTAGCCCTTGCTCCGTCAGGGTCTTGTCCAGGGCTTTGGAACCCTCGAAAAGGAAGTCCGCATCGCCGCAAGCCAGGAAGTAGAGTTTCACTCCTGCCTTCTTGAGAGCCGCGACTTGCTCAGGAGTCGCGCTTCCGGCGGCCGACAGGGGACAGATGTAATCGAACAACTCCGGGTAGAGATTTGATGCGGCTATCGTGTGTCCGCCACCCATCGAGAGGCCGGCGATGGCTCTTGAAGCCGGTTTGGGGATCGCGCGGAAGTTCTTCTCTATGAAGGGGACTATTTCCGTGCAGAGACTCTTGACGTAGGCGTTCCGGTTCTCCTCCGATCTCCAGTTGATGGATTTCTCGGGAATATTCAGGGTCCTGGCAGCCTGCTGACCCGGGTTGCCATTGGGCATGACCACGATCATGGGCTCGGCGAGACCTTTCTCGATGAGATTGTCAAGAATCTGGGCGGTCCTGCCCATCGAGATCCAGGCCTCCTCGTCACCGCCAGCGCCGTGGAGCAGGTACAGGACTGGATATTTCTTCTTCGGATTGTTCTCGTAACCGTAGGGAGTGTAGACGGTGAGCCTCCGGCTGTAGCCGAGGATCGCGCTGTCGTACCAAGGATGGCTGACAGTACCATGGGTCTTCGCCTCACCATAGTTCTCCGTCCTCTCGCCCGGGACGATCAGCATCGGAAGATACCTCGTGCCATCCCTTTGGACAAGGACGTTCTGGGGATCATTGACAGCGACGCCGTCGACGACGAAATTGTAGGTGTAGATCTCCGGAGAGGGGAGGGGGATCTTTACGGACCAGACGTTACCTTCTCCTCTTGCCATGTCGATTGTCCCGCCCCACGGGTTAGGCATCCATGAGCCGCTTAGCTTGACGATGGTGGCGTAATCGGCCTTAAGCCTGAAAGTTACGCTGTCGCCTTGAATCTCCGGAGAGATGACAGGCCTTTGGTTCCCTCTCGCGAAATTGGCGAGTTCTTGAGCATCCGTCGCCATGGCGGTCGCCAGGATCAGGATGATGGTGAAAAGTTTGCGTTTCATATTCATAAACTGGTTATCAGATGTGTATGCCTTAAGTGTAATCTTCTTCATCGTCCGAGTCATCGTCGTCATTGTAGAGGCCGAAATCAGCCGCGATGTCGAACTTGTCCCAGGCGTCCTCCATCTCGCGCCTCTCTTTCTTGGTCGGGCGTCCGGTGCCCCTCTCCCTTCGGAGGAAGAAGGTCTCGACCGGGGCCCGGAGCTTGTCGAGCTCTTCCTGAGGAGTCAGGTTCTCGGCGAAGTCCGGCACGAGCTTCGCTCCAAGACGGTGTGAGGGGATCTGCTTGAGTTTGTAGGTGTACAGGATGATACCCTTGTGTACGCTTATGGTCTCACCTGAGCGGACCATCCTGGAAGGCTTGACGTTCGATCCGTCAATCTTGACTTTTCCGCCTTTGCAGGCATCTGTGGCCTCTGTCCTGGTCTTGTAGACCCGTAATGCCCAGAGGACTTTGTCGATTCTGTCAGTCTCTGCCATGGTTTTAGTTCCAATTCCTGATGTGGGGATCCGGAGCTTGATCTTCGGAAGGGGCTCCGGTGTAGGAATCCGCGTCGCGTCGTTCTTTGACGGACACTTCGAGAAGAGAGGTGCCTTCCATGAGAGGAAGCAGGAGGATGTCGTGGACTTCAGAAGGCAGCAAAACAGTCTGTCCAGACTTGAAGATGACCTGATCGAAACCCTCCGCTCCCGGAGACGGCTGGATGGCAGCCTCCCCGGAAAGGCAATGGTAGACGGCGAAGCATCCTGGCTGCTCGCTGAATATGTGGAGGGGATCCTTAAGATCCAGCTTTTTAACCACAAACTCGTCCCTGTCCGCGAGAGTGGCATCGGCGGCATGGGCGCGCCGGTGTTTCCCCATATTAATAAGGTCAAATGCCTCTTCAAGCAGAAGCTCCTCACCATCAGGAAGATCCACTCCCCAGTTGTGGATGTTGAAGGCTAGCTCGGAACTTTCTGAAACTTCGAGGATCGTGAGACCTGGCCCGGCCGCGAAAACCGTCCCGGGCTCTATGAGAATGGACTCTCCTTTGACGGGGGTGATCTCGTTCAACACTTCTTTGATGCTCCCATCCTGACAGCGCTGGTAAAACTCCCCGGCGGTGAGGTCCTTGGATAATCCGAGATAGGCTTTAGGGTCTTCACCGGTGTCCAGAATATACCAGAGCGCTGTTTTCCCGAGCGAATCGTAGCGCTCCTCGGCCTCCGCGTCAGGGATGTTGACTTGAAGCGGCTGCCAGAGACTGGTCTTGATCTCCTTTATCATAATAGGAAACTGCAGGCCATAGTATTCGAAAGCCTCATCCCCGACAACCCTCTCAAGATAGGTCCCCATAAGCTCGCTGAGTGTGTTGCCGGCGAACCAGCCTCCACCGATCATCGAGTCAACAGATCCCAGATCAGCTATCTTGTAGCTGACACTGCCCCAGTGGGTGACGATGTCGTCAGGTAAAAATGAGATAGGGTATAGTTTTCTCTCGTTGTCGTCCATTTCTTGTAATGAGTTTTTACAAATATATCAAAAATACTCATTCGATCTCATCATTGATAACATACCAGATCGCTGTGGAGACATTCTGGTAGCCAAGGCGGCGGTATATTCCGGCATATCTGTTGACTTGGGCTTTGTAACGGGATTCCTTCTCACCGAACTTGTAGTCAATCACAGTCACTGAACCGTCCTTGACAACCACCCTATCCGGTCTCCATTCCCTGCCGTCCGTGTCTATCAGGCTGGTCTCGTTGAGAATCCTGGCCCCTTCGAGAGGGAACCATTCCGGGTGGGATTCTATTCTCTTTGAAAGCAGCGAGATAACCTCCTCTTTCTTGTCTGGCTCGAGATCGCCTTGTCTTACAGCCACTTCCACAGATGACTCCAAATCGGAAGGGACCGTGACCCTGGACAGGATGTCATGTAGGACCACTCCGTTATGCCTGGCATTTGCCACAGCCTCGCCCTCTCCAGTGAGAAACTCGGCTGAGTCGGGGGACAGCCTGAGCCTTCCCCGGTCTTCAGAAGCATCTTCCGCCGAGTTGAGCGGGAAGGAGGGGAATCCCGGCTCGATCTTCTCCGCGGCGGATTCTTTCCTTTCCATCAGGGAGAAATCATACATTTGCCCCGAACGGTATCGGACATGCCCGTCAGAGGGATCTTCAACCTTATTGAAACTTCCTCCGGACATACTCTCCTCCAGATAGGCCTTCAATATGCCGGAGAAATTCTTGTCGGTGGAGCCACTGTTCCCGGAAATGATAGTCATCCCTTTGGAAGCCCTCGTCAAGGCCACGTAGAAGGTGTTGATGTTGTCTATGTACTGGAGGATCAATTCTTTCCGGTAGTCCTCCTCGAAGAGGGTACCGGCGCTTGTGGCTGAAAGCATGACGTTGAAAGCTGCCTCTCCGATTGATTCCAGAGAAGTCCCATTGACTTTCGGAACTGTCCATGCGTCAGCAGGCCGGAAGAGTCCGACTTTCTCGGCATACGGGAATATGACATAAGGGAATTCGAGGCCTTTGGCCTTGTGTATGGTCATTACCCTTATCGCCTCGACATCGGCCGGCGAGCTGACCTTCGGGTCCGCCTCGTCCCATGTTTTCAGGAATACATCGAGTGAGTTTCCTGCTGTCGCGACGTGGTCCTTCACATAATCCATAAAGGATTGGACATAAAGGGTCTCGTCCTCGAAGACTTCATGATCCGGACCTTCGGCGAGTAGTCTCGCAAGTGTCTCGCAGAGGTCTGTCAAGGAATGGAAAGTGATGCCGGCCGCATCCAGACCTGCCTCCCTGGCGAGGAAGGAGCCTATCGTGTCGTCGGGATTCTTCACTGAAGACATCAGCGAGACGAGTTTCCTCACGATGGTGGAAGACTTGAGACGAAGGGAATCGTCGGAAATCACGTCGATTCCGTTTTCCATGAGGAAGGCGGCCACCTCGGAGCCTTCCTGGTTATTCCGGACCAGGATGGTGATGTCTCCAGGGATCGCTCCGGCGGCAAGTACGTCGTTGATGGTCTCGAGTATCCGTTCATCCTGCATCCCGTCTTGGCAGAAAACGGCTTCCACAAGCCCCGGTGAAGGATCTTTGGACTTTGTCTCCTGGAGGGCGAAAGTCCCGTCGTCCTTCATCCCGTATATTGAGGAAACAGAGATTCCGGTGTCGCCGCCATAGAGGTTGTCAAGGTGGCGGGCGGCGTAGGAGAAAAAGCCGTTGTTGAAGTCCACGATCCCTCCAAGGCTTCTCCAGTTGCCTTTCAGGCTGTCTTGCTTTGCTGAAGGGAACTCTTCGGCGACATCCCTGGCCATCAGTTTCCAGTCCGAACCCCTCCAGCGGTAGATGCTCTGCTTGACATCCCCGACCAGCAGATTCTCGAAACCTTCGGAGTCGCTGTTGGCGATCAGTGGCTTGAAATTATCCCACTGTACCCTGGAAGTGTCCTGAAACTCGTCCAGTAGGAAATGCTCGAACCTGACGCCAAGCTTCTCGTAGATGAATGGAGCGTCAGCCCCGTCGATGATGTTTTTCAGGATGATGTTTGAGTCATCAAGACTCAGTACGTTCTTCTCTTTCAGCAGGTTCTGGAACTCCCGGTTCAGTTCGGAGGCTATTCCCAGACTTCCTATCTGCCCGACGAGTATCCTGGCCGTGTTGTAGGCCTTGATTCCTTTTTCATAATATTCCACGAGCTCGGAGGCTGGCGGGGCGAGGCAGCCTTCAAGAGAAGAATAGCGTTCCCGGTCGGCTTTTTTGAACCAGGAGCTGAAATCAAGAGCGTCTCTCCTGAAAGCCTCCGTAAGATCTGGCAATCCACTTCCGGGAACCATGGCGTCGAATCTTGAGAGGACCTTTCCAATGAAGCCCCGGCTTGTGTCGTAAGGGGACACCCCATTGTCAGAGAAGGCTTGCCCCAGGTCCCTCGCGCGTTTCTTCATCCCTTCCTCGAATGAGGAGATCGCTGCCCTGAGACTTTTTCTCATCGCCGAAAGGTTCTCTTTTGAATATGCCTTATCCTCGTCGATACCATATTCTTCCACCACGGTCCGATGCTCATCGGACTTCAGTTTTGACGCCATCTCAGAGAGGCTGCCCTCAAGGTTGAATCGGTGACCTTGCTCGAGCTGCTCCATCATGTTGTCGCTTAGCCAGCCGAGCAAGACCTTGTCGTCCTCGGTCAGGGCGTCAAGGATCCTGTCCACGGTCTCCGTAACGAGGGAATTCTTGTCGAGCTCGACCTGGTACGAGGCGAACTGGCCTATCTCCCTTGAGAATGCCTTCAGGGTTTGTTGGAAAAACCGGTCTATGGTGCTGATCGCGAAAGCCCCGTAGTCGTGCAGAATCCTCAGCAGGGAGTCTCCGGCTTTGGCTTTGAGTCTCTCCGCGTCAGGAAAGATACTTGGGACGAAATCGTTAAGGTAAGGGGAGGAGGTGGTTTCCGTGGAGAGGGTGTGCAGTTCTTTGAGAATCCTCCTTTTCATCTCGTCAGTCGCCTTGTTGGTGAAGGTGACGGCGAGAATGTGCCTGTAGGCGGAAGGATCCTCGGATGTGAGGAGAAGCCTTATGTAGGTCTTCGCCAGATTATAGGTCTTGCCGGAGCCAGCCGATGCTTTAAGAATCTTGATCATGGTCTCTTACCTCCCGCAAATCATTTTGAAATCACACATCGAGCAAGTCTTCAAGTCATCAGTCCTTGCCCATCCGGCCGCAGGGTCTCTCATCTGGGCGAGCAGGCCGTGGAGCCTGTCCATGACTTCCTCGTTGAACTTCCCGCACATCGGTACATTCATGACTCCTTCAGTGAAAAACCGCGCCGGCTGGTAAATCGAGTTGAGAACGGCTTTACCTTTGACTTCGGGATCCCCGGCGCAAAGGATGTCATAAAGGAATAACTGGAAAGCGATCTTGGGCCTCTCCTTATTGTTATCGCCGAACAGCGCCTCCGTGACCGCGGCATAGTTCCCGTCGTTTATGTCCACGTCCTTCTCTTCGACTCGTCCTGTCTTGTAGTCCACAATCCTGACTTCCCCAGGAAGGAAGCTGTCCATCCTGTCTATGTAGCCTACGAACTTGAAGCCGTCAATCTCACCGATGTACTGCCTCTCCAATCCGATGATCCGGAAAGAACTCACCCCCAGGCTCTCCATGAGCTCCTTGTCCCGGCGAAGTGTCTTGACAACATACTGGACGATAATGTCTTCAAGGACAAGGTTCCTTCCGCTGACCTCAAGGGAGTGCAGCTGGGACAGGATAAGGCTCCTTATCCTTTTCTTGATGTCGGATTTCCGGGAGAGCCATGAGGACACATATTCCAGCGTGATCTCTTTCAGGGCGCCTGGGAAGGCCGCGTTTCTGGCCCTGTCGCTCATGTCGTATGACGGATCCATCGCCCCTTCTCCCATGTACAGGGCTTGCATCGTGTAGTGGTAGACCTCACCGAGCATGCTGGAATCAAGGTCCCCGGCCACCTCGGTTTCTTCTTTAAGATTCTCGATCTTCGAGAAATAGAACTTGGCGGGACAGTCCAGGTAGCTCTTTAGGGATGAGGCGGAAAGTGTCACATTCTCAAGAGCTTCCAAATGCTTCTCGGTCTTGGGTATCTCTTCGGCGGAATCGCCTGTTTTGGCCTTCGCCTTCGAGAAGCTCCTTTTAATGGGGAGGTTGTAGTGATACTCGAGCTGCTTTATGAACCGGCTCTCCTCGCCATTTTTCAGCCCTTCCGTCCGGGAGTCAAAAACCATCGTGACGGTCTCTGCCCTTTGGATCATCCGGTAGAAGTAATAGGCCCAGATGGCATCCTGGTACTCATAGGTCGGAAGACCGAACCCTTTACGGAGCTCCGGCGGAATGAATGAGGAACTGACGCTGCGTCGGGGGAACACGCCCTCGTTGCAGGAGAGGATAACCAAGTGTTTGAAATCCAGTGCCCTGGTCTCGAGCGGCCCCATGATTTGGAGGCCTTTTAGCGGCTCCCCGTTGAAAGGAACGGACATCGGCCCGAGAAGCTGGTCGAGAAGGCGGGTGTAAGTCGAAGGCAGGATCGCCAATTCTTTCTCCTCAAGAAGATTGATGGCTGAATATGCCTTCCTGGCAAACTCCAGCTCGACCGCCATGTCAGGGTCTTTCGCCATTATTGATGCCATGCCCCTGAGCAACGACTTCTGGTATTCCGCAAACGCTTTGATCTGTTCCCTGGATGCTGTTTTCGGATCCTTGACGACTGGGTTGAATAGAAGGTCGAGAAGAGGAGTGCCCCTGAGCTCCGATTCGGGAATATAATACTTCGCCGCTCTCTTTACCTCGGAGATGATCCGCAGCGTCCCGGCATCTCCCCTGGAGATCTCCTTGAACAGCCCGCAAGAGAGCAGTGACCAGACTTGGCTATGGTAGAAATACCATTCTCCATCCTTGAGTCTCAGGTGGTTCTGCATTGAGGAGACAAGCCCCAGGAAGTCATGCAAAGCGCTCCCGCTCATCGGATAGCCCATGGTGACGTTAATGTCCTTTATTTCAGGGGGTATGGAGTTCAGCACCTGGATGAGCAGAGACTCATCCGGCAGGATGACCGCATGATCCTCATCCTTGATAATGGATGGTAGGAGTTTGGCTTGCCCGGCCGATGAAGGGACACTGATGACTTCGATTATCGGCGTCGGAAGATCGTCCTCATCCAGGGGGAACGCCTGGCCGAACTCCTCAATGTTCCTGGACATGAATAGGGACGCTTTGTTGCGCCGGTCCTTGATCATCCAACTCGAGAAATCCCAGCAGAAGTCGGCCAGACCTGCATTCTTCATCTTGCGCATCACTGTCCGCTCGCATTCGTTCAGGGCGTTAAGGCCGATGAACACGAAGCCGCTGGTGTCCGGGAAAGACCGCTCAAGGACATCCGAGACGCTCTCTGTCTCCAACCTGTCGACGAGCCCCCTGTAGGCCATTCCCTCGTAAGTCATGTCCTTTGCCCGGAGCCTTTCCCCGAATCTCCGGTAAAGCGGGAGGAGGATATTCCAGATCTGAAGAAACCTTTCTTTTACTCCCTGCTCAGGGTCCATAAAATGCCTCATGAACCTTTTCATGGCCTCCTTCTGGTTCTGGGTGAGATACTGGAAAGAGTCTTGTATCTCTTTGAATTCCTTCACATTTGTGAATATCTGATTCGGGTCGCAGAGGTATTTGTCCACGTCGTCAAAATCCCCGAGAATCACATCTCCCCAAAAAATGAACTCGTCCAGCGGCTCGGCGGATTCATAGAGGTCCTTGTAACAATCGTATAGTTCCAGGAGGAGGGAAACTCGATCGCTCGCCCGGCTGGAAGTCACCCGGTAAAAGAAGTCATTGATGGTCAGCATCTCCGGAGCTATGATCGGCTTGCCGGAGGCGGCCACCGCCTCTCCCAGGTATTTCTTGAAGAACACCTGGCTCCTGCGATTCGGAAAGATCAGGCATCTCGCTGAGATGTCGCCCGCCTCCAAGTAATGGTCAGCTATTCGTTTGAGGAAAGGTATCATGCGCGTGTTTTGTCGTATAAAGATAGTAATAAAATCCTAATCCGGCCAATCGCGAAAATAACCCGTCAATGTGCCAATTTGTGTTACAAGGATAATCGAAAATAGTTATTATATTTGTAGCAAATATACTCACGTTATGAAAAAGAAATTCAGATGTTTGGTTTGCGGGTATGTCTATGAGGGCGAGAACCCGCCGGAGCGTTGCCCCCAGTGCAAGGCCCCAGCTAGTAAGTTCGTCGAGATAAAGGATGATGATGGCAAGCCGCAGTGGGCTTGCGAGCATCACCTTGGTGACGGAAAAGTTGAAGATGAGATCGTTCTCCAGGGACTTAAGAACGATTTCAATGGCGAATGCTGCGAAGTCGGCATGTATCTGGCGATGAGCCGCCAGGCGGAGAGGGAAGGTTATCCCGAGATCGCCGAGGCTTTCAAGCGTTATGCCTTTGAGGAGGCTGAGCACGCCGCCAAGTTCGCCGAGCTCCTGGGTGACCTCGTGTGGGACACCAAGACCAACCTTGAGAAGCGTTACCAGGCCGAGGCTGGCGCTTGCGAAGGCAAGCTTGCCATAGCCATGAGGGCAAAACAGCTTGGCTATGACGCCGTGCACGACACGGTTCATGAGATGGCCAAGGACGAGGCTCGTCATGGGGCTGGCTTCTACGGCCTTCTGAAGCGCTATTTCGGGAAGTAATTTTCCCCGCAAGGTTTTATCTCGCAAGTATGGAAGCTACCAACAATTCGATTAAACTCTTCTATAACACTGAGAGGGAAAAACTTCAGATGCCGGAGTATGGCCGCAACATCCTGATAATGGTTGAACAGCTGAAGACTATCCCTGACAGGGACAAGCGCAGCGAGCAGGCCAGGGCTGTCGTGAAAGTCATGGAGACCCTGAACCCGCAGGTTCACCAGCAGGAGAACTACGAGCAGAAACTCTGGGACCATCTGTACATGATCGCCGGGTATGACCTGGACATCGATTCTCCCTATCCAGCCCCGCTCCCCGAGGCCAAGGCCGAGAGACCTATGGTCATTCCTCTGGACAAAACGCCGGTCAGGGCCAATCATTATGGCCGTAACATTGAGAGCATCATTGATCTGATCGCGAAGGAATCTGAGGGAGAGGTCAAGACCGCCATGATCCGTTCGCTGGCTATCTACATGCGCCAGCAGTATCTGATCTGGAACAAGGACAGTGTGGCCGATGAGACAATATTCGCTGATATCGAGAAACTTTCGGATTACAGGATCAAAGTTCCGGAAGGGATCGAGCTTGGCAAGATCTCCGGTGATTCCAATTTCTCCCGTCCCGGTCTCAATCTCGGGATGGGCGGACAGAACCGTAAGGGTGGCAAGAAGAACAATCGCAAGAATCGTAAATAAACAATATGCGCAGGCTCTGGAAAGACATGGATGAAGACGACAAGGCGAGACTGGTCAAGACGGCCGGCCTTCTGGTGGCGGCGTTCGCGGTGTTCACCTTCCTGGCAACTGTCTCATATTTCTTCACCTGGAAAGTCGACCAGAGCACCCTCGCGAACCCTGTCTCCGACCAGACGGTTCCCATCAGCAACATCGCTGGAAAACTGGGTTACCGCTGGGCTGATGTCTTGGTCCGCAAGTGGTTCGGTCTGGGCAGCCTCGCCCTGATAATCATCCTTTTCGCCGTCTCCGTGCGACTGTTGCTCAAGAGGTGGCATTACTCGATGACCAGGACAATCCTGTTGACGGTCTCAGGAGCGTTGGTGGCTTCTTTCATCCTTTCTTTTGTCTCGGATGTCGCCGGATGGTCAAATGTATTCGGCGGCGGCCTTGGCGGGGAATGCGGGGAGTCTGTCGTGAGTTGGTCCCGGAATCTTTTCGGCTCCGTCATCACTGTCGTTTTCCTGCTCCTGCTTCTCGGTCTGTGGCTTTTCTTCGCCAGTGACAAGTTCCGTTCGTGGCTGGATTCCCTTGGAGCGACTCCTGCCGCTCCGGTACCTGCGCCCGCGCCTGTACACGCTCCGGTAGAGGTCCGTGTCCGTGAGCAAAAGCCAGAGGAGATCGTCCCGCCCCTTCCTCCGGAACCCGTGATTCGGGAAGAAAAGCCCGCTCCAGTCGTTCCTCCCGCGGAGGAAAGGATCAGAAAAGAGACGGTCGAGGGAAAACCGGTGCCTGTCAAAGAGACGACGGACAAGCCTTCGGGAGAGAACTCATTGGAAATCATCAAGAAAGACGACCTTTCCACTGAGATCACGAAGGAACTCGAGCCGATTAATGTGCGCGACGAGTTGCCCAGGTACGAGTTCCCTTCCCTTGAGCTCCTTGAGGAATATTCCTCCGGTCGCCACGATGTGTCCGAGGAAGAGCTTGCCAGGAACAACAACAAGATCCGGGCGACTCTCGAGAATTACCGTATCCAGATCAATGATGTCAAGGCAATTGTCGGACCGACCGTGACCTTGTACAAGGTTTATCCCGCCCCTGGAGTCAAGATCGCTGAGATAAAGAAGCTTCAGGAGGACATCGGCATGTATCTCCATGCCAGGGGAGTCAGGGTAGTGACTTTGACCGATTCGGTTGGTATCGAAGTGGCCAATGACAAGCCCTCGATCGTGCCTATGCGCGCGGTCCTGAACGATGATGCTTTCCGTAACAGCAAGGCGGAGCTCCCGATCGCGATCGGCTACACTATCCACCAGAAAGTCAAGGTGTTTGACTTGGCTGACGCCCCTCACCTTCTTGTCGCCGGCGCGACCAAGCAGGGTAAATCAGTGGGCCTGAACGCCATGGTGGCCTCCCTGCTGTATTCAAAGCATCCATCGGAGCTGAAGTTCGTCTTCATCGACCCCAAGATGGTCGAGTTCTCCCACTACGGGCGACTGTTGCACCATTACCTTGCGGTGCTCCCTTCCAATGACGAGAGGGAAGAGCAGGAGAACGCGATAGTGAAAAAAGCGGACAAGGCGGAGAAGGTCCTTAAGTCCCTTGTCGCGGAGATGGAACAGCGCTACGAGCTGCTCAGCAAAGCTTTTGTCCCGAACATCAAGCTTTACAACGAGAAGTACCGTGAGCGCCATCTGCTCCCGACCGATGGTCATCGGTTCCTGCCGTACATCGTGACGATTGTCGATGAATATGCCGACCTGACCATGTCTGTGGGTGGGGGAGGAGACTCCAAGGCAATGGCGAGGAGCATTTCCACATCTATCATCCGTCTTGCCCAGAAAGGTCGCGCGGCCGGTATCCACATAGTCCTCGCGACGCAGAGACCTTCCGTTGATGTGATCACCGGTCTTATCAAGGCGAACTTCCCGACCAGAATCGCCTTCAGAGTCATCTCCAGGATCGATTCGTCAACGATCCTTGATTCTCCGGGAGCGGAAAAGCTCATCGGAAGGGGAGACATGCTCTACTATGCAGGAGTTGAGATGGAAAGGGTCCAGTGCGCCCTCATCGACAGTGATGAGATCAGCAAGTTGACCGAGTTCATCGGAGCCCAGCAAGGCTATAAAAAGAGTTACAACACCCCTTATTACCTCCCGGATGTCGAAGAGGCTACTGAGGACGGCTCGGGAGGCATGGTCGACATGAAGAATCTTGACGAGAGGTTCGAGGAGGCCGCCAAGATGATCGTTATCAACCAGAGGGGATCCACCTCTGATCTGCAGAGGCGTCTTGGGATGGGCTATGCCAAGGCCGGCAGGGTAATGGACCAGCTGGAAGCCGCGGGGGTTGTCGGTCCCCAGGAAGGGTCGAAGCCGAGGCAAGTCCTCATCGGCAGTCTGGATGAGTTGGAAAAGGTCCTGGAATCCTTCAGGAACCAGTAGGTTCGCTCATGGCACAACTTGTGCAATCAAGCATCGTATCATGAGAAAGACAATCATCATAATCGCCGCTATCTTCGTTTCCATGCTGGATGCGGGGGCTAAGAGCAGGACTCTTGACAGTTTCATCGCCAAAGTCTCATCCTCGCTCGTTTCTTTTGACTATTCGTTCTCGATGAGTTCATCCAACTCAAAAGCCAAGATGACAGGATCCGGGAAAGTGAAAGTCCAGGGAAACTCTTTCATGCTTGATGGGAACGGCCTTGAAGTCTGGTGCGACGGGACCACGAGGTGGACTCTTGACCGCGTCAGTGAGGAGGCCCTTGTTGAGTTTGTGGAGGATTCTGGAGACAGCTACGCCACCAACCCGGCCCTGATGATAACCTCTGTCGACGCCGCTTTCACGGAAATATCCTTCGGTTCCTCGAAATTCAAGGGAAAGTCCGTGGACGCCTCCGTCCTCTCTCCTGTGGACAAAGGTAAGTATTCGATGGACATCGCCCAGCTTAAGCTGTTCTTCAAGAGCGGCACTTCGGACCTTGTCGGCGCTGAGGTCAAGCTGAACGACGGGTCTGTCTCTGAGTTCGTTATCGACGGCTTGTCGATGAAGGCTCCTGAAGAAACAAAAGAGTCTTTCCGATTCGACGAAAAGACTCTCGATGATTCTTATGTGATCACGGATCTGAGATAGAATCCGCTATTTTTCTTTAACGCACCTGACCGAGGCGAGGAAAGAGTCCTTGTCACCCGCGGCCGGGAAAACGTCCTTCTTGTCGACGTAAATGTATCTGTAGATCCCGGTGTCACCTTCCTGGCTTGAGGTCCAGAAAACCGCGTATTCATTTGTCCCCACGAATTTGTGGTTTCCTTCCTGGTCAACCCCGTAACCCATCGGCACCGCTGAGAATTTGGTGGCGTTGGTGATCTTGACATCGGGCCAGAATGTCCACATCTTGGAGCCGTTGAAGTAGACGTCAGCCATCATTGAGCCGGCGGCTCCGACGAGTATCATACCAGCACCTTCCGGGTCGTCGCAAAGGGCGGCGAAATCAGCGTCTGTAGGAAGACGCCAGCCTTCAGGACACACCTTCGTGGCCTCGTTCCAGTTATAGAATCTTCCCGCTATAGGGTCCATCGCTTTACTGTCCTCATAAGACACACCTGCTCCTGAATAATAGAGGTTGTTCTGCATCCAGACGTTCCCACCAGCTGTCGCGAGGTAGTAGACACCACCGTCCCTATGGTCCACGAACTTCACGGAATCAGATTGATAGCCAGCTCCTTTTAGTGATCCGTCCAGGGAAGGATCCACGACAGTGAAGGACCTAAAAGTGCTGATTGATGTGTATTCAGACGCGTAGGCGAATGACGTGATTGTGTAAGTGCCTGTGCTCTGGGGAACAGAAACAGTCCAGGATCCGTCTCCGGGACCGGTCTCGGTCTTGACGGTGTCTCTCACCGTGTGCCACGAGGAGAACCAGTAGTAACCGATGCCGCCGCCTTTCGGATGCGAGGCACCTCTGGGGGTCAGAGTGAATTCTTCTCCGGGAAGGACGAACAGAGGCATGTCAAAAGCCATTGTCCCATCCAGTGTGGGAGAGATCGCGGTGTCGTCACCTTTCTTGTGGCACCCTTGCAAAAGCGTGATTGCCACGGTTGAGAATATGATGAGAACGTTTTTTAGTTTCATTCTTTTAGTCTTGAACATGCAAATATCGCATAAAAAAAGCAAAAACCGTATGGTTTCATCAAAAACCGGTCCAATGATTGCGATTTTTATGCCGTAAATGATTATTATTGCAATAATGATCAGACATCTCACATTCAAGTTGGCGGCCATGGTGGCCATGGTTTTGCCCCTTCTGCTCGGATCCTGTTCAGAGCGTGACAATTATGTACAGCTGACAGGTTACGCCCAGGGAGGAACATATTCAGTCCGGTTCAATCATAAAGGAGTCAAGACTGATGTTGACCGCATCCAGGCCGTGGTGGATTCCATCCTCACCCTTGTCGACACGACCCTTTCCGGCTATAATAAAGGGTCGCAGCTGAGCCGTTTCAACTCGGGGCAGCCGGTCGAGCCCAACGCGATGTTCAAGGAAATGTTCGCCCTTTCCCGTGGTTTTTATGAGGAGACAGGAGGCGCACTTGACGTGGCCTCAGCCCCGCTTTTCGACATTTGGGGCTTTGGTTTCACTTCCGATCAGATGCCTCCGCGATCCACTGTGGACAGCGTGCTCTCCGTCTGTGGGATGGACAAGGTCTCCCCGGAAATGACCTCATTGGTCCCGGGAGTCCGGCCACGGCTTAATTTCAATGCGATAGCCCAGGGATACACGTCTGATAAGATAGCGGAATATCTCCATTCCCTCGGGGTCAAGGACATGCTTGTGGACATTGGTGAGATCTATTGCGAAGGGGTTAATCCGAAAGGAATTCCATGGAGCATCGGCATCGACAGGCCCTTTGACGGGAATATGTCTCCCGGGGCCGATCTGGACGGCATCTGGAGAGGCGACGGGAGCGGCAAGGGTGTGGTGACTTCCGGCAATTACCGCAAATACTATGAGAAGGACGGCCGGAAATATTCCCACACGATAGATCCGAGAACCGGTTATCCGGTGAGCCACAATCTTCTGAGCGCTACCATAATCGCTCCAAACGCTGTGTCAGCTGACGCCTACGCCACCTTCTGCATGGTCATCGGACTGGAATCTGCCATCGATTTCATCAACTCCAAAGAGGACGTTGAAGGTTATCTGATCTACGATGATGGCGGAAATATGAAAGAATGGGCGTCTTCTGGCTTCAATCTTGTAGGGAATTAGGACGGTTATATATTCAGGAAATGACCAGATCTGTATTGTATTTGACCCAGTCGGCCGCTGTCGCCATGTTGCTCCTCTACGGGTGCAGCACCATGAGCCGTACCGAGAAACAGCTGGCCAGGGTCGACTTTCTGGAGTCGCCGGACATCCCGTCCACCGGCGTGATGCCTCCGTTGCGTCCCACTGCCGCCGGGCTTGAGTTCGCCAAGGATGTGCTTGTGATCAATTACGACGTCGAGATAGGAAAAGAGCCCTTGAAAAAGGCCATCCGGAAGTATGGAGCCTCGATTATCTATGACTATAGGATCGGGAACTCCGTTGTGGTGCGTATCCCGGATCCGGCCAAGCAGGAAGAGGCCGTCTTGTATTTCGAGAAGGTGAAAGGAGTCCTTCAGGTCTCAAGGGAAAGGAAATAATTCTACAGCTTGATCAACTGTCAGGGCGGCCTCTACTTTGAAGCCGCCTGTTTTTGTCCTGCGGAGTGAGTTGAGATGCGCGCCGGAGCCGAGCGCCTCGCCCAAGTCCCTGGCCAGAGCTCGGATATAGGTCCCCTTTGAACAGCCGATCCTGATCGTCGCGAGGGGTAAAACCAGCCCGGAGGTGTCAGCGATGTTGATCCTCCCCGCAGGATCTGGCATAGATGTCTCGCCGGAGTGCTCCCGCTCGAAAGCGAGCAACTCCATCTCGTAGATGTTTATTTTCTGGACATTCAGGGACGCGACCTGCGAATGGTCGAAATCCTCGAAGACGTCTGTCTTCGCCTTGCCTTTTTCCTTGTATTGCTTCCTGGCCAGCTCATAAGCCCGAACACCGTCCACGGATTTGGCCGAGAACAGGGGAGCCACTTGCTCCTGCTCTCCGACAAACTCCGGAAGTAACTCACGAACAGTCTTTTCGGAGACTTTGTCGAGAGGATACAGCTTGTCGACAGGCTTCTCAAGGTCGTAGGAAGGAGTGGTGGCGCCGAAGGATATTCCGGCCACATATTCCTTTCCCTCCTTCTGGAATGATTCGGCCAGCCGCGTGGCTTTACCGACGCAGACAAGGAGCACTCCCGTAGCGAGAGGATCCAAGGTTCCGGCATGCCCGACTTTGAGGTTCTTTTTCCCGAAATGCCTGCAAGCGGCCCTCTTTATCTTGCGGACTACGTCGGCCGATGTCCAGCGGTAAGGCTTGTCAACGGGAATGACAATCCCGTCGGGATAATCATCGATATTCCCCGACAACGCCTTGCCCGCGAGGCGGGAGTCGGCCACAAGGGCCTTGAAAGCCAGACTATCGGAGGTCAATTTTCTCCCTCCTGCGCTCGTGCCTTCCGCCCTCAGTCGGAGTGGCCAGCCATGTGTTCACGATCCGGGTCGCCATCTGGTAGGAGATGAATCTCGCGGGGAGGACCAGCACGTTGGCGTCATTGTGGGCCTTGACAAGGCGTCCGACCTCACTGTTCCAGGCAAGTCCCGCCCTCACTCCTTTATGTTTGTTGAGAGTGATGGCCATCCCGTTACCGGTCCCGCAAATAGCGATGCCGAGATCAACTTCCTTGTTTTCAATGGCCGTGGCCAAAGCGTGGGCATAGTCCGGATAGTCGCAGCTCTCCTGGGTGTAGGTCCCGTAGTCAGCCACGTCATGGCCCTTCTTTGTCAAAAGCTCCGCGAGCCTGTTCTTGTACTCATAGCCGGCATGGTCACCGGCGACACCTATTCTCATGATATTGAATTAAAAAAGTTTCTTTTTGCTCACAGTTGTCACGAACTCCTTCAAGTAGTATGGCTCGAAATACGCCACATCCTCGAAACGTCCTTCCCGCAGGGCCGCGGTCGCTGGCCTTCTCATTCCGGAAGCCTTCGGGCAGCATTGTACGAAAGTGGCGTTGCCGTTTCGGATAACCTGCTCGCATTTTCCCGCGCCATCGCCGATGAACAGGACCGGTCCATCCTTGAGCTCCTCCGCGAAGGTGTTCTCGTCGATTACCTTGGACACTGTCGGTGAAGTCTGTACGCCTTCTGGAGTGAAGATCCCTGTGTAGACCTCCATCCTGCGCGCGTCTATCATGGGGATAATGTGCCGGCAACCGGCCGGGACCAGCCCCTCATCGATAGCTTGCCAGACGAGTGTGTCGAGAGTGCCCACGGAAATGAGTTTTATTCCCGCTCCGAAACAAAGCCCTTTGGCGGTCGAGACTCCAACCCTTAGGCCGGTGTATGACCCGGGTCCTTTGCTGACCGCTACGGCATTGAAATCTTCCATTCCAAGCCCTCTCTCTTTCAGCATTCCGTCCACGAAAACCGCCGTCATCGAAGCGTGCGCGCGCGGCTCTTCACTCAGCCTGGAGCAGACGATCTCCCCATCCTCCACTATTGCCGTAGAACAGAGGGAAGTTGATGTTTCTATAAGGATTATTCTCTCCATCACTTCTTGAATATCAATTCTTTAAGGTAAGGGAACACCATGTCGGCAATGTCCTTTATGGGGCGGTAAAGCACTGACCCCTCGATGGTTTCTGACGAGACGAACGGAAGCTTGGTGTTTAAGGCGTCGAAGATGATGACTACCAGTCCGACGATCAGGAGCGCCTTTATGAGGGCGAACACGACTCCCAGAAGTTTGTCCAGCCAACCCAGCATCACGATTTTAAGGACTTTCGTGACGGCCTTTCCTGCCAGAGTGATAAGCAATATCACCACCACGAGGATCAGGGCGAAAGCGATGATATGCAGCATGGCGGGCGAGACATCAAGAAAGGCGGAAAGGTAGTCTCCTACGATCTCGGCGAATTTGAAAGACAGCCATACTCCCAGCACCAAGGCTAGAAGCGAGTAGGCTTGGCTGACGAAACCTTTTGATACTCCGTGAATTACTGCTGGAATGCAACAGCAGAGGATGATTATGTCAATGATGTTCACCTCTATTATTCTATTGATAAATAATTAGGAAATGCCTAAATTCGCGTCTTAACATCAACGGGGGCAATCGCTCCCTCCAGATGCAAAATTAGGAAGAAAATTATGACATTCAAAGAGTACAAGGGACTGGATCTGGTGTCAGTCGGAAATGAGGTGCTGGAAAGATGGCGTAAAAACGGCGCTTTCGAGAAATCTCTTAAGGTAAGGGAAGGCGCTCCTGAATTCGTGTTTTTCGAGGGACCGCCCTCCGCTAACGGAAAGCCCGGCATCCACCATGTCATGGCCCGCTCAATCAAGGATTCTATTTGCCGTTACAAGACCCAGACCGGCTTCAAGGTCAGCCGTAGGGCCGGATGGGATACTCATGGACTTCCGGTGGAGATCGGAGTCGAGAAGAAACTCGGGATACATAAGGAAGACATCGGCACAAGGATTTCTGTCGAGGAGTATAACAGGACCTGCCGTGAGGAGGTCATGAAGTACACCGCGGAGTGGGAGGAGATGACACAGCGTATCGGTTATTGGGTTGATATGGACGATCCGTACATCACCTACGACAATCGCTACATCGAAACCCTTTGGTACCTTCTGAAGATGATTTACGATAAGGGACTTCTGTACAAGGGTTACTCTATCCAGCCTTATTCTCCCTCCGACGGCACCGGCCTGAGCTCCCATGAGCTGAACCAGCCTGGATGCTACAAGGATGTGACCGACACGACCGCGACGGTCCAGTTCGAGGTCTTGCGGGACTCGAAGTCTGAGGCGTTGTTCGGCGATGAGGATCTCCCTGTATATTTCCTCGCGTGGACTACAACCCCTTGGACTCTGCCTTCAAACGTCGCTCTCTGCGTCGGCCCCAGGTTCGATTACGTCCGTGTCCTCTCTTTCAACCCATATACCGGAAAGAAGGCTGTTTATGTCCTGGCGAAAGAGCTTGTGGGCGCCTGGTTCAATTCCAAGGCGGCCGATATTCCTTTCGAGGACTATAAACCCGGGGACAAACTCGTGCCCTTCAAAGTCCTTGACGGATCATTCAAAGGTGCCGACCTGGTAGGCATCCATTACAAGCAGTTGATCCCTTGGTTCACTCCTGCCGAGGAAGGGGATGCTTTCAGGGTGATCTCCGGTGATTATGTGACCACTGAGGATGGTACCGGAATAGTCCATATCGCTCCGACTTTCGGTGCCGATGACAAGAAAGTTGCCGCCAATTTCGGTGTTCCCGGAATAATGATGATTGACAAGGATGGGAAGAAGCAGGCGCAGGTCGATCATGAGGGACGCTTCTATCGTATGGAAGATCTTGATCCTGAATATGTAAGGACTCATGTTGATCCCTCTTATAAAGAATTTGCCGGGCGTTATGTCAAGAACGCTTTCGACGATTCGATCCCCGCGGATGCCCCGACTCTGGACGTGGACCTCTGCATGATGATGAAGCAGGACGGAAGGTGTTTCAAGATCCAGAAGCACACCCACAGCTATCCTCATTCTTGGCGTACGGACAAGCCCGTGCTTTATTATCCTCTGGACGCGTGGTTTATAAAGACCACTGCCGTAAAGGATGAGATGGTCGCCTTGAACAAGACAATTACCTGGAAGCCTGAGTCCACCGGGACCGGACGCTTCGGACAGTGGCTGGAAAACATCCAGGACTGGAATTTGAGCCGTAGCCGCTTCTGGGGTACTCCTCTTCCTATCTGGCGCACAGAGGACGGCAAGGAGGAGATCTGCATTGGTTCCGCCGCTGAGCTTTACAAGGAAATCGACAAGGCTGTCGCTGCCGGGATCATGTCTTCGAACCCTCTGAAGGACAAGGGCTTTGATCCTAAGGATATGAGCAAGGACAACTATGACAAGATCGACCTCCACAGGCCTTATGTCGACAGTATATTCCTTGTCAGTCCTTCCGGAAAGAAGATGACGCGTGAGTCTGACCTCATAGATGTATGGTTTGATTCAGGTGCCATGCCGTATGCCCAGGAAGGGCTCCGCAACCTCGGATCGGACAAGTTCGGATGCACCTCTGACTTCATAGCCGAGGGCGTTGACCAGACCCGCGGCTGGTTCTATACCCTGCATGCCATCCACACGATGGTAAGTGGAACGCCTGCCTACAAGACGGTCATCTCCAACGGCCTGGTGCTTGACAAGAACGGCAATAAGATGAGCAAGCGTCTCGGGAACGCCGTGGATCCTTTCGAGGAACTTGACAAATTCGGCGCTGACGCTCTCAGGTGGTATATGCTGACCAACGCCCAGCCTTGGGACAACCTCAAGTTTGACGAGTCTGGAGTTGATGAGGTCCGCAGGAAGTTCTTCGGGACTCTCTACAACACATATTCATTCTTCGCCCTTTACGCGAATGTGGATGGCTTTGACCCGAAAGCCGCCAAGGTTGAGTATTCCAGGCGTCCGGAGACCGACAGGTGGATCATCTCTCTATTGAACTCGCTTAAGAAATCCGTTACGGCGGCTTATGAGGACTATGACATCACCACGGCCGGCCGTCTGATCCAGGATTTCGTCTGTGACGACCTCAGCAACTGGTACGTTCGCCTGAACCGCAAGCGTTTCTGGGGTGGCAAGATGGATGAGGATAAGCTTTCGGCTTACCAGACACTTTATGAGGTGCTGGTCGATGTGGCTGTCATGGCCGCTCCGATCGCCCCGTTCTACATGGATCGTCTTTATCTGGACCTTGTCCAGGATGGGGAAGAGTCTGTCCATTATGTGATGATGCCTTCATGCGACGAGTCCGTTATTGACAAAGATCTCGAGGAGAGGATGTCTCTTGCCCAGAAAGCGACATCGATGGTCCTGGCGCTTCGCCGCAAGGTCTCCATCAAGGTGCGCCAGCCTCTCTCAAAGTTGGTTATCCCTGTCATCTCCGACAAGGTGCGTGGCCAATTCGAGCAGGTCAAGGAAATCATCCTTAGCGAGGTCAATGTCAAGGAAGCCGAATTCATCTTCGACACCACAGGAATAATCACCAAAAAGATAAAGCCCAACTTCAAGACTCTTGGTAAAGCCTATGGCAAGCAGATGAAGGAGATAGCCTCCGCTTTCGCCGGTCTTGACCAGGCTACCATATCCGCGATCCAGACCTCTGGAGCTAACGGGCTTGACTATGTGCTTCCGCTCCCTTCAGGAGAGGTTGTCCTTGGCCCTGCGGACTATGAGATATCCTCCGAGGATATGCCAGGATGGCTCGTGGCCACAGAAGGACCTCTCACTATCGCTATGGATATTCAGATTTCTGATGACCTGAAGAAAGAGGGTGTGGCCAGGGAACTTATCAACAGGATCCAGAATCTCAGAAAAGACAGCGGTTTTGAGGTGACGGATAAGATAGAAGTTATTATATTTGCAGATGGGAACGCCCGGGAAGAGATCGTTCCCGCATTGGATGTGTACAGAAATTACGTCTCGGCCCAGACATTGGCACTCTCTATAGGAGTGGAGGATGTCGCTGATGCTCCGTCAGGAGCAGCTGATGTGGAATGGGATGAGGGTGTCGTCAGAATGGTGTTGAGCAGAGAATAGACCTAATTTATTTTTTGAGCTATGTCAGAAGACGTCAAAGCGAATGTGTCGGCTCCTCAGACGGAGAAGACACGTTACAGTGATGAGGAACTTGCTGAGTTCAAGGTTATCATCAAGGAGAAACTGGAAACGGCTAGGAAAGAGTATGACACTCTTCGCAAGGTGATCATGCACAATGGCAGCAATGACATTGAGGACACCACTCCGTCTTTCAAGACTGTCGAGGATGATGGCGCTTACCAGCTCTCGAAGGAGGAAGCCAGCCAGCTTGCCCAGCGTCAGTACAAGTTTATCCAGAACCTTGAGGCCGCGCTGGTGCGTATCGAGAACAAGACTTATGGGGTCTGCAGGGTGACTGGAAAATTGATCCCGAAGGAAAGGCTTCGCCTTGTGCCTCATGCCACCTTGACGGTTGAGGCGAAGGAGATGCTTGCCAAAAAAGGCCGCAATTAGTGAAGCTTTCCAAAGGTAATAAATTACTGATACTTGGAATTATCCTTGTTGTCATTGACCAGGTCATCAAGATCGTGGTCAAGACAAATATGCAGATTGGGCAGCATATCTATGTGATAGGCAACTGGTTCCAGATCTTGTTCATCGAGAACGAGGGGATGGCTTTCGGAATGAAGTTCGGAGGAGCGGTCGGGAAATTCCTGCTTTCTTTCTTCCGGATTGGGCTATTCGCCGCGCTTTGCTGGTGGATTTCTTCCCTCGTCCGCAAGTCAGTTGGTCCTGACGGATCTCCAGCCCTGACATCGGCGGGGGAGAAGCTTGTTCCTCCTGGTGTCCTGGTCGGTCTTGTCTTGATCACGGCAGGAGCTTTCGGGAATATTATCGACAGCCTTTTCTATGGTATCATCTTTGACTATGCTCCTTTTATGTTCGGAAAGGTTGTGGATATGTTCTATTTCCCGATCATCGACACAACCTGGCCTTTATGGGTGCCTTTTGTCGGGGGAAATCACTTTCTCTTCTTCGCTCCGGTCTTCAATTTCGCTGACAGTTGCGTAACTGTCGGGGCCTTGTACCTGATATTCTTCCAGTACAAGTTTTTCGCGAGGAGCGATGAGCCTGAGGAAAAGACAGAGAAGTCGGTGAAATAATTTTTGGCGGGAAGGATTTTATCTTTATCTTCGCGTCTGCGAAATACTGGAGGTGTGGCCGAGTGGTCGATGGCGGCAGTCTTGAAAACTGTTGAACGGCAACGTTCCGGGGGTTCGAATCCCTCCGCCTCCGCAAAAATCCCTTACAGAATACTCTGTAGGGGATTTTTCTGTTTTTGTATCCCCGCGGGAAGCTATAATTTGTTATATTTGCCACTTGATAAACACTTGTGGCAATGAAAATGAATATTCCTTTGATGGGGACCCTTCTGGGGCTGTCGCTCATCGTTTGTCCATTACTGTATATCCATGTTGGACCTTCCCTTGACTCAATACAGCTTGAGACATTGAAGGTCCTTGGGATCATCGCCGGTTGCTCCGCGGCATATTGCTTCATTGTCGGGGAGATAACCGGGAACAACTCCCAGATGGACAAGCTCTGGAGCCTGCTTCCCATCGCATATACCTGGATAATAGCCGCTAAGGGAGGTTTTTCCGTAAGGCTTGTCGTGATGGCTGTCCTCGCGACTCTTTGGGGTGCCAGGCTCACCTTCAACTTCGCTCGGAAGGGCGCTTACCGTCTCAAGTTCTGGGAAGGCGCGGAAGACTACAGGTGGAGCATCGTCAGAAGTGGCCCGGCCTTCCGCAAGCGCTGGGCTTGGATGCTGTTCGACCTTCTTTTCATCTCCATCTACCAGAATGCCCTTGTGCTGATGATTACCTTCCCGGCCCTGGTCTCCATGGGCTCTTCCGCTCCATTTGGCCCGGTTGATATTATCGCCACCATCCTGATGCTCGCTTTCATCATTTACGAGACCGTGGCCGACGAACAGCAATGGGCTTTCCAGACCCGCAAATGGGCGATGATAGGGGAGGGCCGCAAACTGGAGGAACTGCCAGCGCCTTACAATAAGGGTTTCAACACTACCGGCTTGTGGGGCCTGAGCCGCCACCCTAATTATTTCGCCGAGCAAGCGATATGGATATCCTTCTATATCTTCTCGATCGGTGCCGGAATCGGAATATTCAATTGGAGCGTCATAGGGGCTCTTCTTCTGGTGGTCCTTTTCCTTGGCAGCTCCGCCCTCGGAGAACAGATCAGCGGAAGCAAGTATCCTGAATATGCCACCTACCAGGCGTCTGTCTCAAGGTATTTCCCTTGGAAAGCCGGACGCTAATTATTCGAGGAAAGATAACGTCTGACGGGACGGTCGTAGAACCTCATGCAGAAGAGGGCGAGCCCTAGGCTGACCGCAACTGTCAGCAATGCCGTGGGCCAGGCTTCCGCGAATGTCTTTGACACACCGTTCCCGTTGAATCCTATGTAGTTATAGAACAAATAGAAGATCGGATAGTGGACCATGTATAGAGGGTAGGACAGGTCTCCGAGGAAAGCGCAAACCCCTTTTGTCCTTGAACCGTATGAGCTGTCAGAGGCTCCCAGCCAGACCAGGCATGGGAACACTACGATCACGCAAAAAGCCTCGAACAGGCCGTTGCGCCAAGCCTGTCCGCCAATAGCGGGAAGCAGGGCCACCGCGAGAAGCATGACAGAACAAAGAAGGAATGAACCCTTTATCTTGACAGGCTTGAATACCCTGGCCATCAGCATGCCTGCGGTGTAAGGGAAAAGCATCCTCACAAGGCCTCCCCAGAATCCTCCGTCGATGAATGACCAGCCGACACCGAGGAAACCGTCATGTGCGGCAATACCGGCGAGCAGGACGCCGGAGACAGCGCAGAGGACCGCCAGGGCCCATTTTGGAAGCCTCCTGAGCAGGAGAGCATAAAGTATATTCCCGATATATTCAAAGAAGAGGGACCAGGACGGGCCGTTGAGGGGGAACATCTCCCCGTTCCCGCGGACTTCTCTTGCCATTCCCGGGGCGGAAGGGATCATGAGCATGGCGCACAGCATCGCTAGCATGACCCATCCCGTGCCTACCTTCGTTCCGTCCCACTGGACGCCTCCCTGGATCAGGAAAGTGACCGCTCCCAGGACAGCACCCATCACGACCATTGGATGCAACCGGATCAACCTGCGTTTGAAGAAACCGCCGGTGGTCATCTTGTCCCATCTGCCGTCATAGGCATAACCGATGACAAAACCGGAAAGGATGAAAAAGAAATCCACCGCCAGGTAGCCATGAGGCACAGGCGTTCCGGGGAAAAGCTCGAACACGTGATAGACTATGACGATCAGTGCCGCGACACCTCGCAGGCCGTCGAGGATGTCGTAATGTGGTCTGGAATCTTTGAGCAGCATAGCCACAAATATAGTATTTCTCACCGGAATTTAGCGATAAATTGGGATTGTGGAAGAGGCTTGGAAAGCTGAAATTCGCGTTCGAATTATGAGAAAAGCTTTATTTATAGTTATCACAGGCCTTATGATGGCCTTTGGGGCAGGTGCCCAGGAGAATGGAAACCGCCTTGTGATCGGCGGTTACGGAGAAGTCGCCTTGAGCAGGCACTTCTACAGCGACAATGTCTACAGGTATTCCCATCCCGACAATTACAAGAATGACAAGAGCCATGGTCGCTTTGACATCCCCCATGCCGTGATCTATCTCGGATACGACTTCGGCAAGGGCTGGACGATGCAAAGCGAGATTGAGTTCGAGCACACCGGCACAGGTTCGGCGGTCGAGAAAGAGTTCACCGAGGCAGGCGAGTGGGAGACGGAGATAGAAAAAGGCGGAGAGGTTGAGCTTGAGCAGTTCTGGATCCAGAAATCCTTCGCCAGGGCCCTGAATGTGCGAATGGGCCATTTCGTGGTGCCCGTCGGAGGACTTAATAATGCTCATGAACCCCTAAATTTTTTCACGGTATACCGTCCGGAAGGGGAGTACACGATTCTGCCTTCGACTTGGCATGACACGGGCATAAGCCTTTGGGGTGAGGCAGGGAAATGGCGGTATGAGGCCCAGGTGATAGCCGGCCTAGACGCCTTCATGTTCGACCGCGACAATTTTGTCAAGAACGGTGCCGGCTCACCCTATGAGTTCAAGGTCGCCAACAATTATGGCTTTGCGGCAAGGGTTGACAATGAGTCAATTAGAAACCTCCGGCTGAGTCTTAGCGGATATTTCGGAAACAGCATGCACAATTCTTTCCCCAACGACATGAGGGACACCCGTTACGGGGATCTGAAAGGCGCGACAGCGATCGGAGCCTTTGACTTCGCTTACAAGTCCGAATCTCTTGTCGTCCGGGGCAATGCCGACTATGGTTATGTGGGGGATGCCGCGACGATCAGCACGATCAAGCGCAACCTTACCTCGAATAACGCGCCTTACAAGAAGACCCCGGTGGCTCGGAACGCCATGGCGGCGGGGATAGAGGCTGGCTACGACATCCTCAACCTTTTCGATGGACGCTCCGAGGACAAGGTGTTCGTCTTCGGCAGGTACGATTGGTATGATTCCTATATGCCTTCTTCCGGCCAGCAGGAATATCCGTACACTTGGCGGCAGGTCGCGACTGTCGGACTTAACTGGATCCCGATTCCCCAGATCGCGGTCAAGGCGGAATATTCCCACCGTTTCTTCAAGAGCCAGTTCAACAATGAACCTTCGGTCTCCATCGGGATCGCTTACATGGGTTTCTTTAATAGATAGTATTATAAAAGTAATTGAATATGAAAGAGTTGGTTAAAACAATGCTTGCGTTTGTCGCCGCTTGCGGAATGTTTGTGGCATGCGACAAAGATAACGATGGCCCAGGTCTCTCCGATGAGGAGCAAGAGATGAAAGACATTGTCTCCCAGTATGTTCCCGGAGTTATTTACTCCACTTACGGGGACTTGGCAAAGGAGAGTTCCGAGCTATATGACCTTCTGGCGGCGGCCTCGAAGAAAGGTGTCGCCTCGTTAAGCCAAGGGGAACTGGACGCCATCTGCTCGAAATTCCTGCAGGCCCGGCAGAGCTGGGAGGAGTCTGAGGCCTTCCTTTACGGCGCCGCTACCGACTTCGGCATTGATCCACATATCGACACATGGCCGCTGGATGTCGAGGCCCTGGCGACCTCTCTGTCCAACGCCGAGCAGGTCGCTGCCCTCGAAGGCGAGGACGGAATCGCCTACGCCGCCGCGAAACTTGGCCAGGAACTGCTTGGTTTCCATGGTATTGAGTTTGTCCTGTTCCGTGATGGCGTTAACCGTAAGGTTGAGGCTCTGCGCTCTAATGAGGATCACGCCGCTTTCGCCGGCAAGACTGTCACGGGAGCTCAGGAGCTGGTTTACGCCACGGCTGTCGCCGGAGATTTGAGGGACAACTGCTACCGCCTGTGCGTCTCATGGAATCCTGACGCTCCTGCTGCCTACAAATCCCGCTGTGAGGAACTTGAGGTCGCCGTCACCCTGACAGGCTCCGACAGGACCTATGGTGAGAATATGCTTGGCGCGGCCGCGACCGGAAGCACTTATTCGACTTGGCAGGAGACACTATCCTCGATCCTTGTCGCAGGCTGCTCCAACATCTGCAACGAAGTGGCCAATGTCAAGATGGGCAATGCCCATTCCGGAGAGGATGTCAACTACATCGAGTCTCCTTATAGCAAGAAATCCTTCCAGGACTTCATCGACAATATTCTCAGCATCCAGTACAGCCTGTATGGCGGTGCCGGTGCGACTACTCCCGGGGCGAAATCTTTGATGACATACTTGGGAAACCACAACTATAGTGGAGCATCTGAAATGCGGAAAGCCCTTGAGTCCTCTTTGTCAGCTTTGAAGGCATGCCAGGCGAAGGGCGCTTTCGTGGACATCTACACTGACTCTTCAGTCCAGAAAGCCATGGATGAGGTGAATAAGCTGGACGAGGAACTTAATAAGGCTGCGGCATGGATTGTAAAGCGATAAGATTTGTAGTGATGTTGATGGCGGCGGTCACTTTGGCCGCTTGCCGCGAAAATGGCGACGGGCCCTCTTTGAAAAGGGAGCCCGACGCCAAGTATGTTGGTCAGGCAGTCGGAAACTTCGAAGCTTCGGAGTGGTATCCTGGCGGTGAGTTAGGCACAACCGACAATGTCACCGAAGGTTGTTATGAGGATGAGACTCCTTCGGTCTTGGCTCAAGGACTCGAGACGGAATTCAATCTTGGCGAGGCGGCATTCGAGCGCAAATTTACCCAAAGCACGGCGCCTTTCAAAGGATTGGGACCTGCTTATGTGCGTTCCTCCTGCCTTGACTGCCATCCCGGGTACGGTCATGGAAAATGGCAGAAGGAATACAAAGCCGGTTTCGGAAACGGCTATCTCCTTGTGATTTACCATCCCGTGGACGGAGCCAACAGCGATGACGGCCCCTATGTGGCGGAGGTCACGGGGATGCCTCAGACAAAGGCTGTGGCTCCCTTCCTCCCTCCTATTGACGAGGATAAGATCTCCCTTAATTGGGTGAAGGTAACAGCCATGGAGAGCGGTATTCCGATGGCTTTCCCGGACGGGGAAACCTACGAGTTGATCTACCCGGAGTTGTATATTCCTGAAGACGCCTTCAACACCGATCCCACGCCTTATCAGACAGGACCTGTAGCCTTCCGCCTGGAATCGACGATCGGGATAATCGGGACTGGTCTCCTTGATGCCATCCCTGAGGAGAGCATTAAGGAACAGTACATAGCGGAAGCGCCTTATGTCGAGCTCAATCCGGCTTTCTGGGACAAGGCCGCCGGAGATTTCGCTCCTACTGCTTGGTACACTCTGGCTGAAGGACAGTTCGCTGATGGCACTCCCGCTCCGGCCGGTACGAAGAAGCTCAAGAGGTTCACGTACGCCATGACCCGCGCCTCTCTTCAGGATGGCGCGGGAGCCAACGCTATTTGGAATATCACGAATGTCAGCAGGGGGGACCGTCATTTCTTGTATTCTACCAAGGCCTGGGCGAAGAAGATGTCCGAGACTCCTTCCGTGATCGCGGCTGTCAAGTCTGATCCCTCATCTCCTTACTACGCTGACGGGACAGACGAGGGTATAGCCGAGGCGATCCTGAATCTTCTTGATCCTTCCACCGATCAGTTTAACAATAAATGGCATAACTTCACTCCGGAAATGGGTGAGGATCAGTACTATAACTTCTTGGTTTGGCATCGCGGTCTCTCTATCCCGAGGGCCAGGAACCTCAATCGTCCGGAGGTCCAGAGAGGCAAGGAAGTGTTCAACAAGATCGGTTGCGCCACCTGCCATAAGGCATCATGGGAGACCAAGGATGATAATTATTGGGCTCCGGCGATCACCAAGGGCAAGCAGCTCCCGAGGTACCGCAATCAGAAGATATACCCCTACTCTGACATGATCCAGCATCGCCTGTTCATGAAGAACGGGATCCACGGGAGTTGGTGCCGTACTACCCCTCTTTGGGGCAGGGGACTCTCCAGGGCCAACACCGGGTCTGAGGACAGGATCCATGACTGCAGGGCCAGGAATGTCATCGAGGCCATCATGTGGCACGGCTACAGCAGGAAGAGTGACGCTTACGAGTCCACCGAGAAGTTCTACAACCTCTCCAAGGAGGACCGCGACGCTGTAGTCGAGTTTATTAATTCGTTATAATTGACCTACTTCCTTGGCGAGACGGCAATTATTGCTATCTTTGTCCACTCATGACTCGCCAAGGAAGAATCATACGTGAGGCCAAGGCTGCCGATCTGGATGGGATAATGCCCGTTCTGGAGGCCGCTAAAGGCATAATGCGCTCTGACGGGAACATGAACCAGTGGTCCGACGGCTACCCTTCCAGAGAGGCCATTTTGGCCGATATTCAAAGGAAAGGCGGCTTTGTGATGGAGGACCGCGGCAAGATTGTCGGCTACTTCGCTTTCCTGCCTTCTCCGGAACCGACATATTCTTATATCGAAGGCGGGGAGTGGATTGATGATGTGATGCCTTATCATGTCATTCACCGGATAGCGAGTTATCCCGAGGCTCACGGGATATTCTCAGACATGATGGATTTCTGTTTCGATCGGGATCCTAACATCCGGATTGACACCCATCGGGATAATTCAATAATGCGCCACAATATAGCCAAACACGGTTTTACCTATTGCGGCATAATCTATCTGGAGTCGGGCGACGAGAGGCTCGCCTACCAGAAAATATTGACAACTAAATGAATTTTAATGGAATAATAGTGGGCGTGTCTGTGTTCCTTATAATAGGAATATGCCACCCGATCACGATTAAGATGGAATATTACTGGGGCAGGAAAAGCTGGATGGTCTTCTGCGCGGCGGGGATTATCCTCAGCGTTCTTTCCCTGTTCACGAAGAACATGGTTCTGTCCACCATTATCGCCGCTTTCGCGTTCTCATGCTTCTGGGGCATCCATGAGGTGATCTCTCAGGAGATGAGGGTACTCCGAGGCTGGTTCCCCGAGAATCCGGCTCGTCATGACTATTACGAGCGTCGCCGCTCCGAGCTTGGAGACAAGATCCTCAAAAGCCATCCCAACCACAAGGAACTTATGAAGAAACTCGGGAAATAGTTGATTCTGAATGCTTAAAAGGAAAATATATGGGATATTGATGTTGGCGGTCATCCTGCCGACAATCCTGTTGTCTTCCTTCCATCACCATCATCCGGTCACTGACACCCATTGCTTCAATTGCTCCCATCATCTGCCGCATTCCCATCTCGGGGGTATCTCAGGCACAGATGATTGTCTTGTCTGCCAGTTCCTGGCGGTAGTGTGGGTCCCTTCTTCAGAAGATCTTCCTGAAAGGCCGGAAGTTATTGATGACTTTGAATATAGCTTCAGTGAACCATACTGCGGGGCCACTGATTTCTCCTCTGTACCTCCCCGCGCTCCTCCATTTGTTTTCTGTTAGTTTTTATGCCCTGAACCGTGTCAGGGGCAATATTCCGACAACAGAAAACAAAATACCAGATGAATAAAAAATTATTTGCGGGGGTATTGTGCGCCCTCGTGTGCGCCATGTCCAATGCGCAGGATTCGACAGATGTCTTCTCGCGGCATCTGCGACTTAATGAGTCGATAGTCACATGGTTGACTGGCGAGAGCAAGCTCGGCGAGACTTCTACAGCGGTCAGCCTTTTGGATTTCAATGAGTTGAGGTCAGTGGCCTCAGGGAATATAATCGATGCTATCTCCCGGGAACCGGGAGTGAGCCAAGTCACCACCGGCTCCGGAATATCCAAGCCTGTCATAAGGGGCCTGGGCTACAACAGGGTGGTGGTCATTTCAGACGGCATCCGTCAGGAAGGCCAGCAGTGGGGTGATGAGCATGGAATCGAGGTGGATGCCAATGGTGTACACAATGTCGAGATCATTAAGGGACCGGCCAGCTTGATGTATGGCTCGGACGCTTTGGCCGGAGTCATCATTTTCCATCCTGATCCCAATATGGCTCCAGGTTCATTCGCCGCCGGTCTTTCCAGCGAGTATCAGAGCAACAGTGGTCTGGCCGCATATAGCCTCTACCATGCCGGAAACAGCGGCAAAGTGTTCTGGGATGCCCGTTTCAGCGACAAATATGCCCATGCTTATCGTAATAGCGCTGATGGGCTTGTGCCTGGCTCGCAGTTCCGCGAACGGGCATTGACAGGGAAAGTGGGGACTAACAGGAAGTGGGGTTTTTCCCGTGTGACGCTTGGATATTACCATCTGACACCGGGAATGATTGAAGGCTTTAAGGATGGTGTCCTTGCCGGCCCGACCGGTTATGGTTTTGAGCTTCCGTTCCAGCATGTCCATCACTATAAAGCCGCGTGGGACAATTCTTTCCGAGTCGGCGAGGGAAGGATCAAGGCACTTGTCGGCTTCCAGCAGAACCGTCGGCAGGAGTACGAGGAGGAACTGGATGAGGCGGAGCTTGACTTCAAACTTAACACTCTTAATTATGACTTGAAATACATTTCCGGAGAAAGCGCCGGTTGGAAATATTCCGTCGGTCTTGGCGGTATGTTCCAAACCAGCGACAATCTCGGTGAGGAGGTCCTGATCCCGGCGTATAACCTGTTCGACGCCGGGGTGTTCGCCACTGGCTCGAAACAGCTGGGACTGTTCCATTTATCCGGGGGACTGCGAGGTGATATCAGGCATCTTCATTCTTTTTCCCTGGAAGACAAGTTCAAGGACTTCACCAGGGATTTCCAGGGTATTACAGGTAGTCTCGGGGCTGTTTTCGCACCGGTTAAAAACCTGAATATCAGGGCTAATATTGCCAGAGGTTTCCGCACCCCCAACCTCAGCGAGCTGGCCTCTAACGGGGTGCATGAGGGGACTGTCCGTTATGAGGTCGGTAACAATGACCTTAATCCCGAGTTCAGTCTCCAAGGCGATCTCGGCATGGATTGGACCACTGAGCATTTCTTCTTCAATGTGGCGTTGTTCCGCAATAAGATTGACAATTATATTTTTGCCGAGAAAACTGGAGAAGTCGCTGAGGATCATGATGTTTATGCCTACACTTCCGGCGAAGCCTTGCTGCGCGGCCTTGAGGCTTCAGTGGATTTCCACCCGGTCCACAGCCTCCACATCGGTACCACATATTCCTTCGTGAGGGGCACTTCCGGGGACGGGGATTTGCCTTTGATCCCGGCTCCGAGGATCTCCGGAGAATTGAAATGGGAAATCACTCATGACGGGAAGGTGCTGAATAATAACTATGTGTCTTTGCGGATAGACAGGCATTTCTCCCAGGATCATTTCCTCCTCGGAACCGAGACCGCTACGGAGGGGTACACCTTGGTCGGAGTTTCCGCTTCTACGGAGGTGTTGAGGAAAGGGAAAAGGATCGCGACAGTCAGCCTTATCGCGGACAATTTGACGGATGTGGTCTATTTCGACCATCTGAGCAGGCTGAAGTATGTCGGGATCCACAATCCTGGCCGCAATGTGACCCTTAAGTTGGAAGTTCCCCTGATTACTCCCAGATAAGGCCATTTCGAAATTAATCACTATATTGGCGCATATAACTTTTAACGGTATGCGCCAATTATTTTTTTCCATCATGGCTTTCTCGCTGTTCGGCCTCTTTTCCTGCAAGGCCAATCATACTAATTTGGACATCAATGGTTTCTCCTCCAAGATCGAGTCTTCGACTCCTGTTAGGCTGATAGATGTCAGGACTCCTGAGGAGTTTGCCGAGGGTCACCTTCGGGGGGCGGTCAACCACGACTGGTACGATTCGACCTTCGTGGATAAAGTCTCCTCTGCCTATGACAAGAGCGCTCCCTTGTACATCTATTGCCGGAGCGGGAAAAGGGCCTCGGAGGCTGCCACGGCATTGGACAAGGCCGGTTTCGAGGTGTTTAATCTAAAAGGAGGCTATCTGGCTTGGACGGGGGCCGGGATGCCGGTTACGAAATATGAGGTCGAGCGTTTCAGGACCGCCTCGGGTAAGGCAGTGGACATAACTCTCATAAAGCATGGCTCTCTGGAGATCCGTTATGATGGGTTGTCGATCCAGTTCGATCCGGTCTCCGGACTGGGCAAGCCGACCGATTACGCCGCGGAGTTTCCCAAGGCCGATGTCATCCTTGTGACCCACGAGCATGGGGACCATCTGGAGGATGCTACCATAGCGACTCTCACTGGTGAGAACACGACCCTGATTCTCAATCAGACCAGCCGGGATAAGATCGGCAGGGGAGAGGTGATCCGCAATGGGGAGACGAGGCAACTATGTGATGGCAAAATCAAATTGGACGCGGTTCCGGCCTATAACACCACCCCCGGCCGTGAGAAATTCCATCCCAAGGGCAATGGCAATGGCTATGTGTTGACTCTGGACGGACTGCGGATCTATGTTGCCGGGGATACTGAAGACATCCCGGAAATGGCTGATTTAAAGGATATTGATGTCGCCTTCCTGCCTGTCAATCAGCCTTACACCATGACTGTGGACCAATGCGTCTCGGCGGCGCTGGCATTTAAACCAAAGGTGCTTATTCCCTACCATTTCAGCCAGACCGACATCACCCCGATCCCCGGCCGTCTCCCCGGAATCGATGTCCGCCTGCGAGACATGCGCTAATAAAGGCCCAAAATTGCTGATTATGGGCCCAAAAACTAGTAAAAATACGGAATATTATGGGCCGAATAAAGAAAAGAAAAACGGGCGGCTGATGCCGTCCGTCTTTCTTGCTCCCCAAGTAGGACTTGAACCTACGACCCCCTGATTAACAGTCAGGTGCTCTAACCAACTGAGCTATTGAGGAAGGTTTGGGATTGCAAAGGTACAACAAAAACACGTTTCTCCAAATTTTTTTGTCCTTTTTTTGATTATCTTTGTATGAATAATGCAAACCGTACAAAGACTCTGAGCGATGGACATCGACCTGTTTTCCGAAATGATCAAGAATCTGATTCTTGACAATGATGAGGTTACGTTACCTGGTTTGGGTACGTTCGTCTCCGAGTTGATGCCCTCGACCTTTTCAGACAAGGGATATACCATCAATCCGCCGTACCGCCGTCTGTCCTTCCGCCAGCGGGAGAACAATGCGGACACGTCCCTGTATGATTTCTATTCGAAGGTAAACGATCTTGACGGGGATACGTCTTCCCGGATACTGGGGGACTTCATTTCCGGGTTGCGGGAACAGCTGCTGACCAAGAAACTGGTCGTGCTGCCGGGCTTGGGACGCCTGAGGGCCACGAAGGAGAACACATTCTTCTTCATAGCAGACGAAGATCTGGATATATATCCATATGGTTGCGGGTTGGGACCAGTCTCCCTGAAGACCCATGAGGAGACCGATGAGGAGGTGTCGGCTGCGGTCGAGGAGCTCCAGAGAATCGTAGAAAGCGCACCGGAGCCGGCCGAAAAGCCAGCACCTGCCGAAACCCCGGCTGAAGCACCAACCGAGGAGCCGGAGGCCGAACCGCAGAAGCCAGCCGAACCGCAGAAGCCGGCCGGAACACCAACCGAGCCGGAGAGGCTGACATACAAGTTCGAGAATAAACCGGTGATCCCGGTCAGCCGCAGAAGCCGCCATAGAAGCAAAAACATCAGGAACATCACTGGCAGCAAGGGCAGCAAGGGGACCGATGGCCGCAACAGGCGGAAAGCCCTGGTCTGGCTCCTCTGTATCCTCGGAGCGGCACTGCTGGCCCTCGGAGTATTCATACTCCTGGCCCACATCGCACCTGATTTCATCGACTCGATCCTCTATACGCCGGAGGAACTGAGGATCATCAATTATTGAATAGCCTGACTTGACATGCAAGAAGGATACACTTCAGACAACAGATATTCCCGAGACATTACGGTGCCTTGCTATGCAACCGACGCTTCTTTCCGCCTGAAACCCGCCGCATTCATGGATTTTGCGCAGGAAATGGCCTATCTGGCGGCTGACAAGCTCCATTTCGGCTACGACGACCTGCAGGTCCATCATACGGCGTGGGTGCTTTCCCGGTTCCATTTCAAGTTCCAGAATCCCCCGAGATGGAGGGATGACATTACCATATTTACCTGGCACAAGGGGCAGGAAGGCCTGTTCTTCCTGCGCGACTTCGAGATAAGGGCGAAAGGGGACACCGGCTTCGGGGACAAGTCGAAGGCCCTGGTACTCGGGACTTCTTCATGGATCGTTATGGATGTGGACAGCAGGAGGCTCGTCAGGAGCGAAGAAGTGCTCAGGATGGTCCCGTTTACTACCCATTGCCCCGATGATGCGATAGTTGAACCATGCCCTAAGGTCGTGATGCCTAAGGGCAGCGAGCCGGAAGTCGTGGGCAGCCATACCGCCGCATATTCGGATATCGACATAATCGGGCACACCAACAACGCCAGATACATCGTCTGGGCGATGGATTGCATTGATTATGAGACTGCCTCCAACTGCAGGGTCAAGGATGTCTGGATCAATTTCAACAAAGAGACCAAGCCCGGCGAGACGGTCGTCCTCACTCGTTACGTGGAGGCAACCGAGACCGGGAAGACATATTACGTGGAAGGCAGGACGGAAGACAAGTCCTGCTTCTGCGCCAGGATTGATTTTTAGAAGATACTGAAATAATGTTTGAACTTATATACCCGGTGGATCCGGCTCCTGTGTTGCCGTTGCCGACCGTTGACAAACCCGGAAGCGAACCTCGCACGGGGACCGAGATGGTGCCTGTGGTGGAGGAATCCGGGCTCGTCATTGGGCAGGCTTCCAGAGAGACGGTTCACGGCGGAAGCATGCTACTCCATCCGGTGGTGCATCTCCATGTCGTCAACCGCGACGGAGAACTGTTTATCCAGAAGCGATCGATGAAGAAGAAGCAGTTCCCGGGCATGTGGGACACAGCTGTCGGCGGCCACGTCGATTACGGCGAGCGCCTCGAGACCGCACTTTTCAGGGAGTCCTTCGAGGAGTTGGATTTCCGTGAATATAATCCCGTGTATCTCAAGTCCTATGTCTGGCAAAGCAAGGTCGAGAAGGAACTGGTG
>JAEEGL015680661.1_pt1 | contig 36586 bp, 40 predicted proteins | sample 9134231 | NCBI WGS metagenome assembly JAEEGL01 (sample SAMN16246548, study PRJNA631951) | gut metagenome | biome: gut microbiome; feature: rumen; material: fiber-attached | host: Bos | place: Iran: Karaj | collected 2018-10 | reverse complement strand
TACAAGGGAGAGATCCCCGGCGTAAAGAAGGCCAGCTGGTAGTCGGGGAAGGAGGAAAATATCGATGACTATGACAGATCCGGTAGCAGATATGCTCACCAGAATCAGAAACGCCAACACCGCGGGTCACGCGACCGTTGACATCCCTTCTTCTAAAATAAAGAAGAACATCGCTCAGATCCTTCTCAAGGAAGGCTACATCAAGGGTTTTGAAGTCGTTGAAGGCGAAGTCCAGGATACCATCAGGGTCCAGATGAAGTACGCCGGCGACAAGACCAGAGTTATCACCGGCATTCAGAGGATCTCCAAGCCCGGACTCAAGGTCTACGTAAAGGCCGACGAAGTTCCCAAGGTCCTTGGCGGACTCGGAATCGCCATCATCTCCACCTCCAGCGGTCTGATCACCGACAAGGAAGCCAGGAAGCTGGGAGTAGGCGGAGAAGTGATCTGCTACGTCTGGTAATAAGGAAAGGAGTAACAAATGTCCAGAATAGGAAAACTGCCTGTGACTGTTCCTGCCGGCGTTGAGGTCAGCGTAAGCGGCCGCAATCTTGTTACCGTCAAGGGTCCCAAGGGAACCCTGAGCGAGCAGATCAGCACACTGATCAAGGTAGACCAGGAGAACGGAGCTCTCAAGTTCAGCCCCGTAAACGACAGCCGTGAAGCCAACATGCAGTACGGACTTGCCAGAAGCCTGGTAAACAATATGGTTCACGGAGTGACCGTAGGCTACGAGAAGAAGCTCGAGATGACCGGCGTTGGTTACAGAGCCGAGAAGAAGGGCAAGGACCTCGTAATGCAGCTCGGTTATTCCCATCCCGTTATCATGACCGATCCCGAAGGAATCGAGACCGTATGCACCAGCCCCACCGAGATCACCGTCAAGGGCGCCAGCAAGTCTCAGGTCGGCAACTACGCCGCCATCATCCGCGCCTGGAGAGCTCCCGAACCCTATAAGGGCAAGGGCATCCACTATGTCGGCGAGTACATCCGCCGCAAAGAAGGCAAGACCGGTAAGTAGAGGAAGGAGTGAACGAAATGGCTAAAAGAAGCAGAAATGATAATCGTCTGGCCAGACATGAGAGGGTCAGGAAGAATCTGACCGGAACTCCCGAAATGCCCAGGCTTTGCGTTTTCAGAAGCTCCAAGAACATCTACGCCCAGGTCATTGACGACGTAAACGGCAAGACCATCTGCTCCGCTTCCACCCTCGACAAGGAGATCAGGGAGCAGGCAGCCTACGGCGGCAACAAGGATGCCGCCAAGCTGGTCGGCGAACTGGTCGGCAAGAGAGCGAAAGAAGCCGGTATCGAGACCGTATGCTTTGACAGAGGCGGATACCTCTATCACGGCAGAGTTAAGGAACTGGCCGATGGCGCAAGATCCGCCGGTCTGAATTTCTAAGGAGGAGAACGAGAATGCGAAACATAGATGTCTCCAAGCTTGATTTAAAGGAATCCATCGTAAACATCAGAAGGGTAACCAAGGTCGTTAAGGGCGGCAAGAACTCCAGGTTCAGCGTCACCGTAGTTGTCGGCGACAGCGACGGACACGTCGGTCTGGGTCTTGGCAAGTCCGTGGAGATCCCCGAGGCCGTCAGAAAGGCCAGCGAGGACGCCAAGAAGTCCCTGATCACCGTACCCATGGTCGGAACGACCATTCCCCACAAGACTCTCGGAATATTCGGAGCCGGCAAGGTCCTCATCATGCCCGCCGCTCCCGGTACCGGAGTCATCGCAGGCGGCGCGGCACGTACAGTGCTCGAGTACGCAGGCATCAAGGACGTAAGGGCCAAGTCCCTCGGTTCCAGCAACGCCGGAAACGTGGCGTACGCAACCATTGCCGGCCTCAAGCAGCTCAAGACCATAGAAGATGTGGCCGCGCTCAGAGGACTCAGCAAGGAAGAGATCCTTGGATAGGAGGAGTACAAAATGCTTAAGATCACACTTGTAAAGAGCACAATAGGCTCCACCCCTTATCAGAGAAAAGTAGTTGAAGCTCTCGGACTCAAGAAGCTCAACCACAGCGTAGAGCTTCCCGACACCCCTCAGACCAGAGGCGCTGTCAACAAGGTCTCTCACCTCTTGAAGGTTGAAGAGCTCTAAAGGGAGGTATAAAGAATGAAACTCCATGAATTAAAGAAGCCCGAAGGCTCCACCTTCGCTCCCAAGAGAAAGGGCAGAGGCACTGCCAGCGGCAACGGCACCACCGCCGGCCGCGGTATGAACGGCCAGAAGTCCAGAAGCGGCGTAGGCCTGCGCCTCGGTTTCGAAGGCGGCCAGATGCCCCTCTACAGAAGGATCCCCAAGAGAGGATTCACCAATCACTGGAGAGTCGACTACGTCGGCGTCAACGTGGAATCCCTCAACATCTTTGAGAACGGCACCGTCGTCACCCCCGAGATGATGATGGAAAAGGGTCTCGCCAAGGGCGTGACCGGCGGGATCAAGATCCTCGGCGGCGGAGAACTGAACAAGAACCTGACCGTTCAGGCCCAGAAGTTCAGCAACAGCGCCATTGACAAGATCGTCGCTGCGGGAGGAAAGGCTGAGGTGGTCTAATGGGTATGCTCCAGACGATGAAGCAGGCTTGGAAGATCCCTGAAATGAAGAAGAAGATGCTCTACACCTTCATGATGATGGTCATCTTCCGCCTCGGCTCCAATATACCCGTACCTGGGATCAACCGCGCGCTTCTCACCAACATGTTCGACTCGAACGATGCGGGTCTGTTCGGACTCTTCAACCTGTTCTCAGGCGGGTCCTTCCAGAACTTCACCATCTTCGCGCTGAGCATCACCCCCTACATTACTTCGTCCATAATCCTGCAGCTCCTCACCGTGGCCATACCCAAGCTTGAAGAGCTCAGCAAGCAGGGCGAAGAGGGCAGGCGCAAGATCGCGGCTCTGACCAGATACATAACCATCGCTCTGGCACTCATTCAGGCCATAGGCTATACTTTCGGACTCTTCGGAAACGTGCTTTCCGACAACAGCCTGCTCTCCAAGATCGTCATCGTCCTCTGCCTCATCGCAGGAACCACCTTCCTCATGTGGCTGGGCGAGAGGATCAACGAGAAGGGCATAGGCAACGGCATCTCGCTGATAATATTCGCCGGAATCGTTTCCAGAGTACCGACAACCATCACCAACACCTTCACGAAGATCAGCTCCGGCCAGGCTTCCATCATCTCGGCCATACTGTTCGTTATCTTCGCCCTGCTCATCATCGTGGGCATCATAATGGTCGAAGAGGGAACCAGAAAGGTCCCCGTGCAGTATGCCAAGAGAGTCGTCGGACGCAAGATGTACGGCGGACAGAGCACTCATATCCCCATGAAGGTCAACCAGGCGGGAGTCATCCCCGTGATCTTCGCGGTCTCGATACTGCAGCTGCCCAACACCATCGCTTATATGGCGCCCGGTTCCAAGTTCGCCAGCTTCGCGACCAAGTACCTGAGCTCCTCCGGAAACCCCGGCGTATACATCTTCGGTGTTCTGGAAGTCCTGCTCATCATCGCCTTCACCTACTTCTACGCGGCCATCAGCTACAATCCCGTTGAGATCGCGGATCAGATGAAGAACAACGGCGGATTCATTCCCGGCATCCGTCCGGGCAAGCCCACCGCCGAATACATCTCGAAGGTAAGCTCCAGGCTGAACTTCGTGAGCGCAATATTCCTCGCCATCGTAGCCACGCTGCCCACCGTGCTGCAGCAGCTGACCTCCCTGTCCATAGGCTTCGGAGGTACCTCTCTGATCATAGCCATAGGCGTCGCCCTCGACACCATGAAGCAGATCGAGACCATGATGGTGATGCGCAACTACAGCGGGTTCCTCAAGTAATCGGAGGCGCAGAAATGAAGCGCGTAGTATTGCTTGGTCCCCCGGGCGCCGGCAAAGGCACCCAGGCTGAAGGGATCTCCGCAAAATACGAAATACCGCACATATCCACAGGGGATATCTTCCGCGCCAACGTCAAGGAAGGTACCCCCCTGGGTCTGAGGATAAGGCAGTACCTGGATGCAGGCCTGCTGGTTCCCGATGAACTGGTATGTGAGGTGGTGGAAGACCGGGTAGAGCAGCCCGACTGTGAAAACGGTTACCTGCTCGACGGCTTCCCCAGAACAGTTCCCCAGGCCCGATTCTTCGACGAATACCTCGAAGCCAAAGGCCAGGAGCTGGATAAAGTCATAGACATCAGGGTAGATGAGGAAGCCCTTATGGCCCGCATGACCGGAAGACGGGTGTGCAGGCAGTGCGGCAAGCCCTACCACATAGTCACCATGCCCCCCAAGGTGGAAGGCGTGTGCGACGTGTGCGGAGGCGAAGTCTACCAGAGGGCGGACGACAAGCCGGAGACGGTCCTCAACCGCTTTAAGGTCTATGACGAACAGACAAGTCCTCTCACCGAATACTATCAGGCAAAAGGCAAGCTGGGGCCGGTCGACGGCAACGGCAGCATAAGCGAAGTCTTCGGTGCCATATGCGCCCTTTTGGGAGAAGAACAATGATCGTGCTGAAATCGAAGGATGAGATCGAGGCCATGGCCGAAGCGGCCGAAGTCACAGCTCACATGCTCGAGGAGCTCCCCCAGGTCATAAAGCCCGGGATGAGCACCAAAGACATTGACGACTGGGTCGAGAAATACATCCGCAAACACGGCATGAAGGCTGCGTTCAAAGGTTACGGCGGTTTTCCCGCCTGCGCCTGCGTCTCCGTCAACGAGGAAGTCGTCCACGGCATACCTTCGAAGAGAAGGCTGCTTAAGGAAGGCGATATCGTCAGCGTCGACCTGGGTACCGTACACAAAGGGTACTACTCGGACGCGGCAAGGACCTATCCCGTCGGCACTATCAGCGATGAGAATGCCAGACTTATCAAGGTGGCCGAGGAGAGCTTTTTCGAAGGTCTCAAGTACTGCAGAAAAGGCAACAGGCTCGGCGACGTGTCCCACGCCATCCAGACCTACGTCGAAGCCGCGGGCTTCGGAGTGATCAGGGATTACGTAGGCCACGGAGTTGGAAGAAATCTTCACGAGGATCCTCAGGTCCCCAACTACGGCAAAGCCGGACACGGGCCTGTGCTGACTCCGGGAATGACCCTGGCCATCGAGCCCATGATCTGCGCCGGAGACTTCAAAGTAAAGGTGCTGTCCAATGACTGGACCGCCGTCACTGCGGACGGCTCCTGGGCGGCCCATTACGAGAATACCCTCGTCATCACTGAAGATGAGCCAAGATTGCTCACGCTGCTCTAGCAGCGAAGCAGAGTCGACAAAAGGAGGACGCTGTTAATGGCGAAAAACGACAGCATTGAGGTATTCGGGACCGTGCTGGAAGCCCTCCCCAACGCCATGTTCAAGGTAAAGCTTGAAAACGGCTTTGAGGTGCTGGCCCACGTGTCCGGGAAGATCAGGATGAACTTCATCCGCATTCTCCCCGGAGACCGGGTAAGGATAGAGCTCAGCCCCTATGACCTGACCCGCGGCAGGATAACCTGGAGAGACAAGTAGCCCTTATTCATGAGGAGGAAAAAATGAAAGTCAGAAGCTCGGTAAAGCCCATCTGCGAGAAGTGCAAGGTGATCAAGAGAAACGGCAAAGTCATGGTCATCTGCGAGAATCCCAAGCACAAGCAGGTGCAGGGCTAAGATGCAGAATATAACCCGTTCTTGCATCTCCTAACAAGGTATTGTGTGCCGGCGGGAAAGACCCGGGTTGGCACAGAAATTATTAAATAGTTGCAGTACAACAGGAGGTACATTTTATGGCTCGTATAGCCGGTGTCGATTTACCCAGAGAAAAAAGGGTGGAAATCGGACTTACCTACATTTACGGTATCGGCCTGCACACTTCCAAGGCTATCCTTGAGAAGGCCGGAGTCGATCCCAATACCAGAGTCAAGGATCTTTCCGAAGAAGAGGCAGGCGCCATCAGAAGGATCATAGACGCTGAGTATATGGTAGAAGGTGATCTCAGAAGAGACGTCGCTCTCAACATCAAGCGTCTCCAGGAGATCAGCTGCTACAGAGGCGTTCGTCACAGAAAGGGTCTCCCCGTTCGCGGACAGAATACCAAGAACAACAGCCGCACCAGAAAAGGTCCCAAGAAGACTGTCGGACGCAAGAAGAAGGAAAAGTAAGGAGGTAAGCTGAGATGGCAACAGTAAAGAAAGCTGTACGCAAGAAGAAGAGAGAACGCAAAAACATTGAAAGCGGTCAGGCACATATCCAGGCTTCCTTCAATAATACCCTCGTGACCCTTACCGACCTTTCCGGCAACGCCATTTCCTGGTGCAGCGCCGGCTCCCTCGGTTTCAAGGGATCCAGAAAGTCCACTCCCTTTGCCGCTCAGATGGCCGCCGAAGAGGCCGCCAAGGGCGCCATCGATCAGGGACTCAAGACCGTTGAAGTTTACGTAAAGGGACCCGGTTCCGGCAGAGAGGCCGCCATCAGGGCTCTGCAGAGCGCAGGACTTCAGGTTACTATGATCAAGGACATCACTCCTATTCCTCACAACGGCTGCAGACCGCCGAAGAGAAGAAGAGTGTAGTAAGGGAGGACGAAAGACATGGCAAGATATACAGGACCTTCCTGCAAGCTTTGCAGAAGAGAAGGACAGAAGCTGTTCCTCAAGGGCGAGCGCTGCTACAGCGGCAAGTGCGCTATGGAAAAGAGAGCTTTCGCTCCCGGACAGCACGGACAGGGCAGAAAGAAGGCCTCCAACTACGGACTCCAGCTCCGTGAGAAGCAGAAGGCCAAGAGATTCTACGGTCTCCAGGAAGCCCAGTTCAGGACCTATTTTGAGAAAGCGGCTGCCAAGCCCGGCATCACCGGCGACAACCTGCTCATAATGCTCGAGACCAGACTGGACAACACCGTCTTCAGGATGGGCTTCGCCTCCTCAAGAAAGGAAGCGAGACAGCTGGTAACTCACGGACACTTCACCGTAAACGGCAAGAAGGTAGACATTCCTTCCCAGCTGGTCAAGGCCGGCGACGTCATTGCCGTCAAGGAAAGAAGCCAGTCCTCTCCCAAGTTCAAAGAAATGAAGGAAATGACGATCAGCACTCCCGAGTGGGTCACCATCAACACCGACAAGCTGGAAGGAAAGGTACTCTCCGTTCCTACCCGCGCGATGATAGACACCCCGGTCGCCGAACACCTCATCGTCGAGCTCTACTCGAAGTAAAGGTATTTGAACCGTTATATCCGCATTTAAGCGAACAAGGAGGGATTTAAGTGATAGAAATTGAAAAGCCGACCATCGTGAGCGAGTGCTCGGAAGACGATCCCTGCTACGGAAAATTCGTCGTGGAACCCCTTGAGAGGGGATACGGCAACACCCTCGGCAACAGCCTGAGAAGGATACTCTTAAGTTCCCTTCCCGGCGCCGCCGTGACTTCGGTGCGCATCGACGGAATACTCCATGAGTTTTCCACCATCCCCGGAGTCAAGGAAGACGTGACCGAGATCATCCTCAACCTGAAGAAGCTGGCAATAGCCCTTCACGGAGAGGATAAGAAGAGGGCCATGATCAACGCCGTGGGTCCCAGGGAAGTCACTGCCGCCGACATCATCGCCGACAGCAGCCTTGAGATATTCAACACCGATCTGCACATTGCAAGCCTTGAGGCCGGAGCCAGCCTGGTCATGGAGATCAACATCTCCACCGGCCGCGGCTATGTCCCTGCCGATCAGAACAAGGATGAAAACACTCCTATCGCGGTAATTCCCGTCGACAGCATCTACACTCCCGTGAGGAAGGTCAACTGGACCGTGGAGAACACCCGCGTGGGACAGGTCACCGACTATGAGAGATTAGTCCTGGAGGTCTGGACCGACGGAAGCATCTCCCCCAAGGAAGGCGTCTCCATCGGAGCGAAGATAATGGAGGAGCATCTGAAGCTCTTCATCAATCTGACCGAGAATATTGAAGAAGTCAGTATCATGGTCGAGAAGGAAGAAGATCAGAAGGGCAAGGCTCTTGAGATGAGCATTGAAGAACTGGAACTTTCCGTACGTTCGTTCAACTGCTTGAAGCGTGCGTCGATCAACACCGTCGAAGAGCTTACTCAGAAGACCGAAGAAGACATGATGAAGGTCAGAAACCTGGGTAAGAAATCCCTCGACGAGGTCAAGCACAAACTGGAAGAATTAGGTCTGGGTCTCAAACCCAGCGACGAATAGAAGGTAAGGAGGTTACTTCAAATGCCCGGATACAGAAAGCTGGGAGTCAAGACTGCCCACAGACAATCCATGCTTAGAAATCTGGTTACCGACCTCTTCCGCTACGGCCGCATTCAGACCACTGACTGCAGAGCCAAGGAAGCCAGGAAGGAAGCCGAGAAGCTCATAACTCTCGCCAAGAGGAACGATCTTCACGCAAGAAGACAGGCTCTGGCTTACATCAAGGACGAGACCGTCGTGACCAAGCTCTTCGACGAGATCGCCCCCAAGTATGAAGAGAGACACGGCGGCTACACCAGGATCCTCAAGCTGGGCCCCCGTCAGGGCGACGTGGCTGAGAGCGTATTCCTGGAGCTGGTATAGCAGCGGAAACGCCGTAAAAGCATAAAGCAAAAGAACAAAGCAGGCCGAAGGGCCTGCTTTGTTGATCTGTATCGTTCATTTAACGCAAATGTGTTATTTGCAAGTGTTGTTTGATCATATTTGATTATTATATTAACATTTGCAAGGTCGCATTACAATAATGCATCTTCGCGACCCGGAAGCCATCACCTATTGAAGTTAAACGTTCTGCATATTATACTTATTCTGCCAATAGTACCGATGCCATAGTATTAAACTTATACACTTCGAACGTCAGCAGATATAGTTGTGAAAGGAGCAGTATGGACTATCTCAAGGACATCTCGGCCCTTTTGGAGGGCAGAAAAGAAGAGTTTTTCGAGCTCAGCGACAGGATATGGGGCTTCGCCGAGTCCCGCTTTCAGGAGTTCAAGTCGAGCAAACTTGATGCGGAGTACCTCAAGTCTCAGGGCTTTAAGGTAAAGCTGGGCGTAGCCGACGAGGACACCGCCCTGGTCGCCGAATACGGCAGCGGAAAGCCGGTCATAGGCTTCCTCGGGGAGTACGACGCCCTGTCGGGTCTTTCCCAGCAGGCCGACGTCTCCGAGCACTGCCCCATAGAGGCGGGAGCCGACGGCCACGGCTGCGGACACAATCTCCTGGGAACCGCCGACCTTGCCGCCGCCGTCGCGGTGAAGGAACTGATAGAGCAGGGCAGGATCAGGGGAACCGTGCGCTTCTACGGCTGCCCCGCCGAAGAGAACGCGGCGGGCAAGTCCTTCATGGTGAGGGCAGGCCTCTTTGACGACTGCGACATCTGCCTCACCTGGCATCCCGGCTGGGCAAACCAGGTCAACGGCAACGGGTCCCTGGCCAACATCAGGGTCTTCTACACCTTCCACGGCCTTTCCTCCCACGCCGCGGGAGCTCCCCAGCTGGGCCGCTCGGCCCTTGACGCCGTCGAGCTCATGGACGTGGGCGTCAATTACATGAGAGAGCACATGAGCGACGAGGCCCGCATACACTACGCCATCACCGATACCGGCGGCACCGCCCCCAACGTGGTGCAGGCAAGAGCCCAGGTGCTCTACGCCATCAGGGCCCCCAGGATGGGCGAGGTCATGGAGCTCTTCGGAAGGGTAAGCGACTGCGCTAAGGGCGCGGCCCTCATGACCCAGACCAAGGTCGACATCAGACAGGTCTCAGCCTGCTACGACTGCATAGGCAACGACGTGATCGCCGAGCGCTTCATGGTCCACATGGACGAGATACTGCCCATAGAGTACACCGAAGAGGAGCTGGCATACGCGAAGAGATTCCAGGAGGCCATAACCGAGCTCGACAAGAGCAGTCTCAGGGCGAGAGCAAAGAAGGTCGCGGGTAAAGATGCCGCGAAGCTTCTCGACCAGCCCATCTGGAACTTCAGGCTCCCCGGCTACGTGAGGAGCGGAGGCTCCACCGACGTTGGCAACGTCAGCTGGGTGGTGCCAACCGCCCAGTTCGGCATAGCGACCCTGGCTGCCGGTACCCCCGGCCACGCCTGGCAGGTGGTAGCCCAGGGCAAGGGCAGCGTCGCCAAGAAGGGCATGCTGGCAGCGGCCAAGCTTCTCGCCGTCACCGCCTGCGACTTCTTTACCGACGAGGAGCTGGTCAAGGCCGCGAAGGCGGAGCTTGCCCAAAGGCTTGAGGGCGAGACCGATCCCAACGCTCTTCCCAAGGATCTTAAGCCCGAGATCTGGTAATTCCGGGCTGAAAACAGCAGTATAAGGCATCAAAACTCCGGCTCCGCGAAGTATTTATCGCGGGGCCGGTTTATTTGTGCTAAAATATAGTATAAGGATAGTTTGGCTCTTGCGGCGGACGCCTTGCGGAGCCTTAAAAGGAGGTCAATTTATGAGTTACATGAAGGATATTTCCGCCCTGGTGGACGCCAAGGCAAATCTCAGCTGCGAGATCAGCGACAAGGTCTGGGACTACGCGGAGTCGCGCTTTCAGGAGTTCAAATCGTGCAAGGCTGAAGCCGAATACATGGAGAGCCAGGGCTTTAAGGTCACAAAGGGCATAGGAGGCGAGGAGACCGCCTTCGTCGCCGAGTACGGCAGCGGAAAGCCCGTCGTAGGCCTTCTGGGTGAGTTCGACGCCCTGTCCGGCCTCTCACAGGAAGCAAATAACCCGGTACACACCCCCATCATCCCCGGAGGGGACGGCCACGGCTGCGGACACAACCTGCTGGGCGGAGCTTCCCTTGCCGCCGCCGTCGCGGTAAAGGACCTGATGGATCAGGGCAAGATGAAGGGCACCATACGCTACTACGGCTGCCCCGCCGAAGAGAACGCGGGAGGCAAGGCCTTCCTGGTAAGAGAGGGCTGCTTTAACGATGTTGATATCGCCATCACCTGGCACCCCGGATACCTCAACAAGGTCACAGAGACCGGTTCCCTTGCCAACTTCAGAGTATTTTTCACCTTCCACGGCCTCTCCTCCCACGCCGCCGGGGCTCCCCATCTGGGCCGTTCCGCCCTCGATGCCGTCGAGCTCATGGACGTGGGCGTAAACTACATGAGAGAGCACATGATAGACGAGGCGCGCATACACTACGCCATCATCAACGCCGGCGGCACCGCTCCCAACGTGGTCCAGTCCGAAGCCCAGGTGCTCTATGCCATCAGGGCCCCCAAGGTCACCCAGGTCAAGGAGCTCTACGAGAGAGTCTGCGACTGCGCAAGGGGCGCCGCCCTCATGACCCAGACCAAGGTCGACATCAGGCAGGTCGCAGCCTACTCCGACTTCATCGCCAACGACGTGATCAACGAGAAGCTGGCCGAGCACATGGACGAGGTGATCCCCATCGACTACACCGAGGAAGAGCTGGAGTACGCGAAGACCTTCCAGCAGGTCATCACCGACCTCGACAGGAACAGCCTCAAGGGCCTGGCGAAGAAGATCGCGGGCAAGGACGCCGCCAAGCTTCTCGAGCAGCCCATCTGGAACTTCGTGATCAAGCAGCAGATCGGCGGAAGCAAGGGCTCCACCGACGTGGGAGACGTCAGCTGGGTCGTGCCCTGCAGCCAGATCAGCGTCGCAACCCTCGCCGCCGGAACCCCGGGCCACGCCTGGCAGGTGGTCGCCCAGGGCAAGAGCAGCGTAGCCAAGAAGGGCATGCTGGCGGCCGCCAAGGTCATGGCAGCCACCGCCTGCGACTTCCTTATGGATGAGAAGCTGGTCGAAGCGGCGAAGCAGAACTGGATCGAGATCCTCGACGGAGAAGCCTATCCCAATCCTCTTCCCGCAGACGCCAAGCCCGAGATCTGGTAATTTCACTGTATAAAGACCAAGCAAGATATATAAAAAGTGAGCAAAATAAACAACGAAAAATACAATGTGACCGGCATGTCTTGCGCGGCCTGCAGCGCCCACGTGGAGAAGGCCGTGAGGGGCGTGCCGGGGGTCACCGACGTTCAGGTGAACCTTCTGACCAACTCAATGATGGTGAGCTACGATGACCCGGCGACTTCCGCTTCGATATGCGAGGCGGTGGACAGGGCCGGTTACGGGGCGAGCCCCATGAAGAAGGCAGAAAGCGGCGCCGCTTCAAGGCAGGCCGCCGAAAAGGCAGCCAGGGAAGCCCTTGAGGACCACGAGACCCCGGTGATAAAGAAGAGGCTGATCTGGTCCCTCGTACTGCTGCTGCCCCTGATGTATATATCCATGGGCCACAGCATGTGGGGCTGGCCGGCTCCGTCATTCCTCGCCCACAACCCCCTCGCCATAGCCCTCTACGAGATGATGCTGGCTGCCATAGTCATGATCATCAACGGCAAGTTCTTCGTCAACGGCTTTAAGGGAGCGGTACGGGGGGGAGCCAACATGGATACCCTGGTCGCCATGGGCTCCATGGCCGGCTTCGTCTACAGCACCGCCGTCTTCTTTCAGATGTGCGGGGCTGCCAACGCCGGCGATATGGAAAGGGCCCATGAGCTCTTCCACTCGGGCATGTACTTTGAGTCCTCCGCAATGATCCTGACCCTCATCAGCGTCGGCAAGATGCTGGAGGCCATGAGCAAGGGCCGCACCACCAACGCCATCAAGAGCCTGATGGATCTGGCCCCCAAGGAAGCCCGCGTGGTAAGAGAAGGCCGGGAGATCACCGTCCCCGCCGAAGAGGTGGAGGAGGGCGACGTCTTCGTGGTTAGGCCCGGCGAGAGCTTCCCGGTGGACGGGGTCGTCCTGGAAGGGGAGAGCGCGGTCAACGAGGCCGCCCTTACCGGAGAGAGCCTTCCCGTCGACAAATCGGAGGGAAGCAATGTCAGCGCAGCGACCATCAACCAGAACGGGTCCCTGACCTGCAGGGCTACCAGAGTCGGAGCCGACACCACCCTGCAGCAGATCATTGAGATGGTGCAGAACGCCGCAGCTTCCAAGGCTCCCATCGCGAAGATAGCGGACAAGGTCTCCGGAGTCTTCGTTCCCGCCGTCGTAGGCATAGCCGTCCTCGATTTCATCGTCTGGATGATAGCGAGGGGAGATCTCGGCTTTGCCCTGGGCAGGGCGATCAGCGTGCTGGTCATCAGCTGCCCCTGCGCCCTGGGCCTCGCGACCCCCGTCGCCATCATGGTGGGAAGCGGCCTCGGCGCCAAGAACGGCATACTCTTTAAGACCGCTTCGTCCCTTGAAGCGGCCGGAAAGATCAAATACGTGGTCCTCGATAAGACGGGGACCATCACCGAAGGAAAGCCCCGTCTCACCGACATGGTCCCCGCTGAAGGCGTCAGCGAAGACGAGCTGCTCAAGGCTGCCGCTTCCCTTGAAGCGAGGTCTGAGCATCCTCTGGCCAACGCCATCAGAGACTACGCCGAAGAGAAAGGGCTGGAATTCAGGCCCTCGGCAGATTTTAAGGCTCTGCCCGGCCACGGGATCTCGGGGACCGTCGAAAGAAACGGAGAATTGCTTAAAGCCGTAGGAGGCAACGCTGCCCTCATGGAAGAACAGGGCATGATGGAGGCCTCTTTAAAGGCTGCTGGAGACGCCCTCGCGGAAGACGGCAAGACTCCCCTGTACTTCGCAGCCGGCGGAAAGCTTCTCGGCGTCATCGCCGTAGCGGACGTCATAAAGGAAGACTCCAAAGAGGCCATTCAGGAGCTCATGGGCATGGGTGTTCAGCCCATCATGCTCACCGGCGACAACCGCCGCACCGCGGCCGCCATAGGCCGCCAGCTGGGCCTTGAGGCCATTGTTTCCGACGTCCTTCCCGACGGCAAAGAGGCCGTCATCAGAAAGGTCCGGGAGAGCGGCAGCACCGCCATGGTGGGCGACGGCATCAACGACGCCCCGGCCCTGACAAGGGCAGACATAGGCGTCGCCATAGGAGCCGGCGCCGACGTCGCCATAGACGCGGCCGACGTGGTGCTGATGAAGTCGAGCCTTAAGGACGTCGCGGGGGCTATCAGGCTCTCAAGGCAGGTCATAAGGAACATTCACGAGAACCTCTTCTGGGCCTTCTTCTACAACATCATAGGCATACCCATCGCGGCGGGAGCCCTTATCCCCCGCTTCGGCATCACCCTGAACCCGATGTTCGGAGCCGCGGCCATGAGCCTTTCCAGCTTCTTCGTAGTGAGCAACGCCTTAAGGCTCAACCTGTTCGATATAAGAAGCAAAAAGCGCGACTCGAAGTTCGCCCTTTCGCCTCTTCCCGAATTTCTTAAGGCGGGAGAGGGGAGCGGGGCAGAACAGTCCTGCGGCGGGGCCTGTCCCATAGACATAACGGCCGGCGAAGAGAGCGCCGCCGAAAGCAAAGGAGAAACAAGCATGAAAAAGGAAGTCAAAGTAAACGGAATGATGTGCCCCAACTGCGTGAAGCACGTCAAGAGAGCACTTGAGGGCATCGAAGGCGTTGAAGCTGCCGAGGTATCCCTCGAAAACAACAACGCCATAGTCACCATGAATTCCGAAGTGAGCGACGAGACCTTCAAGGCCGCAGTCGAGGATGCCGGCTACGAGTTCGCCGGCACCGCCGCCGTATAGAGCGGGAGGCGGCCCAATGAAAAGAGTTCTTACGACCGTTATAAGCCACGAGACCAACACCTTTTCGTCTGACATAGGCGATTTCAGGCGCTGGACCTTAATCGGCTACCATGAGGGCGACGAGGTCCTCAGCTTCTTCCGCGGCAAGACCGGCTGGATCAGCGGCATGATAAAGGCCGCCGACGAGCTGGGCATTGAGCTGGTCCCTTCCTTCACCATAGGAAGCGCCGGCCCGCTCATACTCAAAGAGACCAGAGACATGGTGGTCGGTCGCTTCCTTGAGAAGTTAAAAGAAGAAAAGGACAGCATCGACGGGCTCTGCCTTTCCCTTCACGGGGCCGGAGCCGCCGAGGAGACCCCTGATCTTGAAGGCTACATACTTAGGGAGACCAGGAAGATCGTCGGCGACAAAATGCCCATCTGCGTCACCCTTGACCTTCACGCCAACATTACAGAGGAAATGGCGACTCTGGCCGACGGGCTCTTCGGCATCAAGGAATATCCCCACGTAGACTGTTTCGAGGCGGGAGAGCGGGCTCTGAGGGTCTTAAACGACCTGATGGAGGGCCGGTACGAGATCGAGACCAGCTTCACCAAGCTTCCCATGCTGACCAGCTGCTGCGTAGCCTGTACCTTCAACGAACCCATGAAGGAGTTCAAGGACCACGTGGCCGAGTATGTTAAGGAGAACGGCCTGGTGGATGCCACCTTCTTTCACGGTTTCCCCTATACCGACGTTGAATTTGCCGGTTCTTCCGCAGTCGTCGTCGCAAAGAAGGGCGAAAACGGCAAGGCTCACGCCGACGCTCTGGCCCGCTGGATCTGGGACAACAGGCACAAGCTGGACGTCGAGCTGCTGCTGCCCGATGAGGCGGTCGACAGGGCCCTTGCCATCCCCGGAGAGGGCTTTGTCGTCATCAACGAGGCTTCCGACAATCCGGGCGGAGGCTGTCCCGGCGACGGCACCTGGTTGCTCATGGAGTTTCTTAAGAGAGACCTCCCCGGTACCATCTCCGACTACATACTCGACCCCGTCATCGCGGCAAAGGCTCACGAAGCAGGCGTAGGCGGAAAGGTCAGCGGAGAGCTGGGCGGCCACTACGATCATATCCACGGGCCTTCGGTCCCCATCGAAGACTTCGAGGTCGTCGCCCTCTCGGACGGCAAGACAGTGACCAAATCTGACATGGGCAGGGGCAACCCCCTCGATTACGGCCCCACAGCCCTCATCAGAAAGGGCAACGTTGACATCATCGTGATCTCCGTCCTCGCCAAGCAGACCCTGGACGACTGCCTCTTCGACATCCTGGGCATCGATATCGACGATTACAAGCTGGTGGGGATCAAATCGACCACCCACTTCAGGGCTTATTTCCAGCCCAGGGCCAAGGCCATAGTCTCTGCCAACCCGGCCGGCATACACACCGCCAACTACTCCCTCCTCGAGTACAAGAACCTGAGAAGGCCCATCTACCCCCTCGATCCCGACACTGTTTACTAGGAAATACAGGGCTGTTCAAGGCGCGACCCTTCCGGTGATCTTCATCTTTGTAAGTATACTTCCCGGCTGGAAGATCGTCGGTGACAAGAGCCTGGCCTATGGTATCTGCATGTCTCAGATGCTCGGATTCCCGGCCACCATGCTCGTCTCCAATGAGATCGTGACCACCTTTGCGGAAAATGAGGACGAAGAGAAGTATCTTGACAAAAAGATCAGCATACCCTACGTCCTGGCCGGTCTTGTTGCGGCAACGGTACTCTCAGTAGTGGTAGCCTCCATTTGTGCGGAGATGCTCGGTTAAAACAAAGATGTAAAAAGCATTCGATTCGCAGTATAACAAACAGTAAAAAAGCAGCCGGCGGGTCTTTTGATCTGCCGGCTGTTTTATGCTTTAAATACCGGATCTTGAAGAAGTCCGCCCGTTCGAAAAAAGGACGCCTAAAGGGTGTCCTTTTAATGATCTTGCCTTTCTAGAGGCTTATCCGATGGCTCCCAGCGCTGCTTCGAGGGCTTTAACTATGTCTTCGAGGGGGAGGGCAGGGGTGCCTTCCTTAAAGCGGGGCAGCTGCTCGGGTATGCACGGCACATGGATGAAACCCGCCCTGATGGGAAGGCCGGCTTTTGCGATCTCGTGCAGCACTCCGTACATCACGTTGTTGCAGCAGAAGGTGCCTGCGGTGTTGGACAGGGCGGCGGGGACTCCGGCTGCCGCGATCGCTTCGGTCATGGCCCTCACGGGAACGGTCGCAAAGTAGGCGGCGGGCCCGTCCTCCCTTATGGGAAGGTCTTTGGGCTGATATCCCCCGTTGTCGGGGATGCGGGCGTCCATCACGTTGACGGCGACCCTTTCGGGGGTAACGGCCGCTCTTCCTCCGGCCTGGCCAACGCAGACTATGACGTCGGGCTTTTCCTTTTCGGCGGCTTTCATGACCTCTTCGATGCACTTTTCGAAGAGGCAGGGTATCTCAAGCTTTACCAGCTCGATACCTTCAGGAGATCTTACCAGTTTTACCGATTCGAGGGCCGGGTTTAACGGTTCTCCCCCGAACGGTTCGAACCCTGCGAGCAGCAGCTTCATTGTTCTTCTTCTCCTTTTCGTTGAATTCGGTACGTATATTGTGAAGGAGGATGATGCATATGCCGAGCACGACTATGCCCAATCCTTCCAGGGAGGCGTAGGACAGATCTTTGAGTCCAAGGCTGGAGGCTCCGTTTTCGGCGGCTTTGGCTGCGTCTCCCAGGACATTGGAGATGAAATATACCACGCCGAGGATCATGACGCTTATGCCTACGCTTTTCATGCCTGCTTTTTTAGTTGATGTTTCTTTTTTCCCTGATTCTTTTTTGCCGGTTTCTTTCATGGAGAGCCTCCTTGTATATGAAGCATGATACCACAATCGGGCTTTCGGCGCCACAGTTGAGTTTTTGCCTTTATAAAGGCGCGGGCTTACTGTATTTGCCCCATAAAGCTTGTAAGAGGAACGGAAAACAAGTATAATTATTTGCTATGCTTTTGAAGAAGGAGGGGCCATGATCGCCGGTACCGCCATCAACAGAATAATCGCGGCTCTGCTCTCATGGGTCCTTGTGCTCTCGCCCTTCCCCATAGGAGAGTATTCGGAGGCGAGGGACTTTTCCGCGGGAAGCATAAGCTGCCGTGTCTACGAGAGCGAAGGCAGCGAAAGCCTTATGGACTTCAGCCAGCGGGTCTATGATTTTTCGGACGCCATGGTCCTGATGTTCAGGGCGAAGGGCAGGTCTGAGGAAGATACCGATGCGAGCCTCGCGGTCTGCTTTTACGAACTCAACCTTGCCGATGCCTCCGCCGCCCATATACGATACAAAGACTCCGAAGGCAACTGGAGCGCCCGTCCCCTCGAAGAGGGCATGATACGCTGCGAGAATCTCTGCGTGGAGACAGAGGGACGCCGGCTGTTCGTCAGCCTTCCCCAGAGCTATGAAGACCTGGGCAGCGGAGCGGTCCGCTGCAGAAGGGAACTCGAGGGCGCCGTAAAGATAAGCCTGAAAGAGAGCGGGGGAGCTGATATAAAGGTGCTGGGCTTTTGCCCCGCGGGGTGCTTCACCGACGCCGTGGTCATGATAATAGACGGGGCTTCCCCCGACTGGTCAGCAGAAAACAGCGTCAGCGTCTGGGACAGGTACATCAGCGACGGCACGGCCCGCTGGCTCTTTGACGGGTATTACCGCAAGGTGCCCGAGGCCTACGAACCCAGCTGCGAAGACGGCTACTACCTCTGCGCCGCGAGCTACATAGTGAGGCTCATGGCGGAGCTCTGCGGATCCTGTCCCATGGCTCCGTACCTCTGCCTGGCCTGCTGGGATACGGTGATGAAGAACCAGAGCGAAGAGGGCTGCTGGCTCACGGGGCCGAAGAGCCTCTGGCTCAGCGAGAGCTTCGGAATAGGCCCCGGCTTTTACGATACCCGCTTCAACGCCGATCTGATGCAGACCGGCCTTGTCATAAACGAAAAACTGGGGGGGCTTCCCTCGATAAAAAGCGTTGAGCGTTTCGCAGCTTTCTACAAAGCCAACGCGGAAAGCTTCTGCACCGAGACCGAAAACGGAGGCCGGCTCGTCGCCGACTACACAGGTCCCGGTCAGAGCGCGCCGGTCCACACCTCGCTCAACCACCAGGCAGCCGAGTGCCTCACCCTATACGGCCTTGCGGAGCTTCTGGAAGATAAGGAGCTGGCGGTCCTCGCCGAAAAACTGCTTCAGGCGATATACGACACCGCGGAGGACTGGGTAAAGGACGATCACGACCTCTGGTATTCCCGCTCTGCGGACGGCCGGTATTCGGGCAGCGATTACGTGAGCCTGACCTACGATGATCTGACGGCTTTGAGGGATAAGCTCGCCGCCATGGGCAGGACTCCCTCCGAAAAGCTGCTCAGGCTCATAAGCGAAAAGGCCCTGTGGCTCGACAATAAAGGCATAGAACATGACTGAAGAGATCAAAGCGAAAGACCCCATAATAAAAATTGAGAATATATCCTTCTGCTACGAGGAGTCGGAGGACGGAGGCGAAAAGCCCGAAAAGGCCATAGACAGCCTGAGCCTTGAGATCGAAAGGGGCAGCTTCGTCGCCGTGACCGGGTCCAACGGCTCGGGAAAGTCGACCCTTGCCAAGCACTTCAACGCCCTGCTGGTGCCCGGTGAGGGCAGGGTGCTTGTGGACGGCATGGACAGCTCCGACGAAGAGAGCGTCTGGGAGATCAGGCGCCGCGTCGGCATGGTCTTTCAGAATCCGGACAACCAGCTGGTGTCGTCGGTGGCGGAGGACGACGTGGCCTTCGGCGCCGAGAATCTTGGCGTGCCCTCCGCCGAGATAAGGGAGAGGGTGGACGAGGCTCTCAAGGCCGTCGACATGTACGAGTTCAGGAAGAAGGGCGCCCATCTGCTTTCGGGCGGCCAGAAGCAGCGCATAGCCATCGCAGGCATACTTGCCATGGGCCCCGAGTGCATAGTGCTGGACGAGCCTACCGCCATGCTGGACCCCAAGGGCAGAGCCGACCTGATGGAGATACTTAAGAGGCTCAACGCCCGCGGAAAGACCATAATACTCATCACCCATTTCATGGAGGAGGCTGCCCAGGCCGACAGGATGATAGTGATGGACAGGGGGAGGCTCGCCATGGACGGAGCCCCCAGAGAGGTCTTTAAGGACAGCGAAAGGCTGAGGGAGCTCAAGCTTGAGCTTCCCTTCACCATAGAGCTGGCGTCTGTGCTTAGAAGCGCGGGTCTTGAGATACCCGAAGGCATACTGTTCGAAGAGGAACTTGCGGAGGCCGTATGCGCATTGAAGTAAAGGAACTGGAACATGTATATAATCCCGGCCTGGCCTACGAGACCAAAGCCCTGGACAAGGTGAGCTTTACCCTGGACAGGGGCGAGCTGGTCTGCCTCATAGGCCACACCGGTTCGGGCAAGACCACTCTGGTGCAGCATATCTGCGGTCTTATGAAGCCCACTGCAGGCGCCGTGCTGGCCGACGGGGTCGATGTCAACGAGAAGAGCCCTGAATCAAGGGCAGTGAGGAAGAAGATCGGCCTGGTCTTTCAGTACCCCGAATACCAGCTCTTTGAGGAGACCGTTTTTAAAGACGTATGCTTCGGCCCCAAGAACATGGGGCTTTCCGAAGAAGAGTGCGAAAAGAAAGCCCTGGAGGCCTTAAGGCTCACCGGTCTTGACCCCGATGAGGTGGGGGACAAGTCTCCCTTCGCCCTTTCGGGAGGCCAGAAAAGGAGGGTCGCCATAGCGGGGATCCTTGCCATGGAGCCGGAGCTGCTCATACTGGATGAGCCCGCCGCGGGGCTCGACCCCGCCGGAAAGCGCACGATACTGGATTGCATCAAAAGCATAAAAAGGGACAGGAACATCTGCATACTGCTGATCTCCCACAACATGGGAGACGTGGCCGAGATGGCCGAAAGGGTGCTGGTCATGGACAGGGGAAGGCTTGTCCTTGACGGCCCGCCCGGCGAAGTATTCGCCCGGCGGGAAGCCCTTAAGGACATGGGGCTTTCCGCCCCGCCCGCGGCCCGGTTCATGGAGATGGTGGCCGCGGGGGGCGGGCCGGTCAATACCTCCGTCCTCACCCTTAAAGACGCGGCAGACGAGCTCATAAGAGTCTACGGAAACAAAGCATGGCGATAAAAGACATTACTTTAGGACAATACTATCCTTCCGAATCGGTCATACACAGGCTCGATCCCAGGACAAAGCTGATCGGCACCTTCGTCTATCTGGTGTCCATCTTTGTCGTGAAGAGCTTTGCCGGCTTCGCAGTCTCGGCGGCCTTCCTCATCGCTGTCATCGTACTGTCCAAAATACCATTCGGATACATAGCAAGGGGCATAAAGCCCGTCCTCTTCATCATAATACTGACCACGGCCATGAACCTCTTCATGACCCCCGGCGAGCTGCTGGTCAAATTCTGGATCTTCACCATCACAAGGGAAGGCCTCCTTCGCTCTCTCATGCTGGCGACCAGGCTGGTGCTGCTCATCTTCAGCTCGTCCCTCCTCACCCTGGCGACCAAGCCCATGTCTCTGACCGACGGTCTGGACAGCATGCTTGCTCCCCTTAAGAAGGTAGGCTTCCCCTCCCACGAGATCACCATGATGCTCACCATCGCCATACGCTTCATACCCACCCTGATGGACGAGACCGACAAGATCATGAAGGCCCAGACCGCAAGGGGCGCCGATTTTGAGTCGGGAAGCCTTGCCCACAGGGCAAAGAGCCTCATCCCTCTGCTCATACCCCTCTTCGTAAGCGCGTTCAGGATAGCCGCAGACCTGGCCATGGCAATGGAAGCCCGCTGCTACAGGGGAGGAGAGGGCCGCACCCGCATGAATCCCATGGTCTATTCGAAGACCGATGCGATCGCTTTCGCATGCCTTGCCCTTTATGTCGCCGCGGTGATACTTATGAGGGTGTTCGGCATATGAGGCAGAGAGCAGTAAAGAGCAAGGCCCGCATCATAGAGGAGGGCAGGGACTGGCTCATAGAAGACCCTCAAAGCCTTAAGGGCCGCTTTAAAAGCCTTTTCCCCGCGGACGGTCCCCTCTGCCTTGAGATAGGCAGCGGAAAGGGCCGCTTTATCTGCGGCATGGCGGAGCGCTTTCCCAAGACCAATTTCCTGGCCTGCGAGGGAGGGCAGAACATCTACATACGCATACTCGAAAAAGCCCGTGAAAGCAATATCCAAAACCTCAGGCTCATAGGGCAGTACATCATAAAGGCTTCAGACATCTTTTCAGAGGGCGAGCTTGACGGCATATACATAAACTTCTGCGACCCCTGGCCCAAGAAGCGCCACGCCCACAGGAGGCTTACCCACCGCCTCCTCCTCGAGGAGTACAAAAGGGTCGTAAAGCCCCAGGGCTTCATAGCCTTCAAGACCGACAACGACTCCCTCTTCGAGTTCTCCCTTGAGGAGTTCTACGCCGCGGGCCTCGTCCCTGCCCGGCTCACGAGAGACCTGCATTCATCCCCCTGGGCTTCGGAGAACGTCATGACCGAGTACGAGGAGAAATTCAGCAGCCTGGGAAAGACCATCAATTATGCTTTGATTTTGCTTCCTTAAGACTGGAATATCCTCGTCCTCTTTGGTATGATATAAGCAGGGCAGGGAATTTTCCGTGCCTTTACATAGCGCAATTTTAATCGGAGGGAAAAATGTCAATCAAAATCGGAATCAGTGGTTTCGGCCGCATCGCCAAGATAGCTCTGCTTGCCATGGAGGAGATGGGCGATCAGTTTGACGTCAGGGGCATCAACTGGAGAAGCAGAGACCTTGATTACATGATCTATATGCTCAAGTACGATACCGTTTACGGAAGGTTCAACGGTACTCTGGACAAGTACGAGGACGGCATAGTGGTCAACGGAAAGAAGATCCCCGTCTTCGCCGAGACCGACGCTACCAAGATCCCCTGGGCCGAGTGCGGAGCCGAGTACATCATCGACGCCACCGGAGCCTATGTCACCACCGAAAAGGGCATGGAGCACATACAGGCAGGAGCTAAGCACATGATAATCTCTGCCCCCGCCAAGGATAAGGTGACTCCCACCTTCGTCTACGGAGTCAACCACGAGAACTACAGAAGCGATATGCCCATAGTTTCCGCGGCCTCCTGCACCACCAACTGCCTGGCCCCCCTGTGCAAGGTCCTTCAGGACAACTTCGGCATAGACCAGGGCCTCATGTCGACCATCCACGCCGCTACCGCCAAGCAGAAGGTCGTTGACGCCAAGTCCCTTAAGGACTGGCGCACCGGACGCACGGTCTTCGGAAACGTTATACCCACCACCACCGGAGCCGCCAAGGCCGTAGGTCTGGTCATCCCCGAGATCAAGGGCAAGATGACAGGCATCGCCTACAGAGTGCCCACCGCCGACGTCTCCGTCGTTGACCTCAACGTAATGCTCGAGAAGGAGACCAGCTACGCCGAGATCTGCGAGAAGGTAAAGGAAGCCTCCGAGACCTACCTCAGCGAGGTCATAGAGTACGTTGACGACGAGGTCGTATCCAGCGATTTCATCAAGTGCAGCAGGCCCTGCGCCTTCGACGCCAGAGAAGGGATCGAGCTCAACAGCAGGTTCTTCAAATTCGTGTCCTACTACGACAACGAGTGGGGCTACACCAGCAACCTGCTCAGGCTCGTACGTCACATGTACGAAGTCGACACCAAATAGAGCATAATGCCGAGGCAGACAAAGGGACCGAAGCTGATCCGGTCCCTTTGACCGCCTTTTAAGACCAGGATAATCAGCGCGGCGTAGATGCCGGCGCCGAGAAAGGCCGCCGCAGCGCTGAAGATAAGACCTTCTCTGCCGATGAGCAGGGCGTCCGCAGCCAGAAGCTTGGCGTCGCCAAGCCCGAGAGGGCTGCACTTTTTTAATGAGAGGGCGATGAGGGCAGAGGCGAGCCAGAGCAAAAGCACCAAAAGGGAGGCAGAAAGCCTTCTTTCGAGCTCGGGGGAGAAACCTTCTGAAAGAGCGAGCCTGGCGAACCCGAGACCTCCCAAAGCCAGATTCCACTGGTCCTGAAGTATCATGTAGAGACCGTCGGACAGGGCCAGCTGCACGAGAAGCAGGGCGGAGGCCAGTAAAAAAGCATCTTTGCCGTTTGAAAAGCCTGAAGAAAGCCCGGCCGGCAGGGCTGAAAAGCAGAAGAAGAGCCAGAGAAAACCGGGCCCGAAGGGTTCAAGCGCGAGCCTCGCGGGCCGCTCGGCGATGGAGGCTCCTTCGTCGCTGAACCAGCTGTCGGGACAGCTCTTCCAAAGCTCGGCCGAAAAGAGTGAAAGCCCAAGAGCCGCGGCCGGTCTTAAGGCTGCAAAAAGATCATTCAAGGTCTGACCTGTCCCGTCAGACATATAATACATTATCTTACAATAATTGTCAAATCATTCCGGGCGATCCTCCCGATAGAGCGGAAAGGCGTTGTTATGGCAGAACAAAAGAAAAGCTTTTTAAGGCGCGGCGACGTCGACATGACCGAGGGGTCGATAATCCGCCACCTTATGTACTTTGCCCTGCCCCTTTTCGTGGGCAACATATTCCAGATGCTCTACAATACCGTGGACACCTGGGTCGTGGGCAATTTCGTCAGCAGCGGTGCCTTTTCGGCGGTGGGGACCGTGGCTCCGGCCCTGAACCTGATGATAGGCCTTGTAACCGGTCTTGCCAACGGAGGGACCGCCGTCATCTCCCAGTACTACGGCGCCCGCCAGTACGACAGGGTGAAGGCCGCGACCCACACCATAATGCTGTCGTCGGTGTTCCTCGGCATATTCTTGAGCATCGTGGGCTATCTGGTGGTCCCCGTGGTGGTGAACTTCATGAAGGTGCCTGACAGCGTCAGGCCCTATTCGGTAGATTACCTCCGCATAATGTTCGGCTACATGATCTTCGTCGTCATCTACAACATCGCGGCGGCGGTCTTAAGGGCGGTGGGTGATTCGGTAAAGCCCTTCATCTTCCTCGTCATTTCGTGTCTCACCAATATAGTCCTCGACCTGCTCTTCGTCATAGTCTTTCAGATGGGAGTGAAGGGAGTGGCCTATGCCACCATCATGGCCCAGGCCCTTTCCACCACCCTGGTCGTGATCACCATGATGAGGAGCGAGAGCTGCATAAAACTGATCTTAAGCGAGCTCAGGATAGACGGCCTGCTTCTTAGGCGCATCGTTGGGCTCGGCATACCCGCGGCCCTTCAGATGACCATCACCAGCTTTTCCAACCTCTTCGTTCAGAGGTACATCAACGCCTTCGGAGCCGGCTGCATGGGCGGCTGGACGGCCTACAACAAGATAGACCAGTTCATAACCCTGCCGGTGCAGTCCCTGAGTCTCGCGACCGCCACCTTCGTGGGCCAGAACCTGGGCAAGAACCAGGTGGAAAGGACCAAACAGGGCATAAGGAAGGCTCTGACCATGGCCCTCTGCTTCGTCTGCGTCATGGCGGCCGTCATGTATGCCGCGGCGCCCTACGTCGTGACCTTCTTCAACTCCGACCCCGAGGTGGTAAGCTACGGGACCCTCTTCCTCAGGATAATCTCGCCCCTCTTCGTATTCTTCGCGGTCTACCAGCCCATGGCCGCCGCCATGAGGGGAGCAGGCAACGCCAAGGCCCCCATGTACGCCATGCTCATCGCGGGCGTCGGCTTCCGCCAGCTCTACCTCTTCGCCGTATCGAAGCTCTTCCCGGGAAACGTGGTTCTGGTGGGCTTCGCCTATCCTGTGGGCTGGGCCCTGTGCTCCGCCATACTGGTCTACATCTACAAGACCAGGGACATCGCCAGCACACGCATAGTGAGGGATTAGAGGCCTCAGGCGGTAAAAGCGAAAGGCCGCCGGAGGCAGCTGCTCAAAACCGCGGATCAACAGCGAATGCAAAAACCGCTGCAGCACCTGAAAATTCAGGGATCGCAGCGGTTTTAAACGTTTTTGAGATCGCCGGCCGGAAGCCGGCATTTTACATATGATCTTGTGATCTTCGCGCTTCGGCGCCCTTACCCTACAGCCGGTTGCTGGAGTTAAGGACGTTCCTGATCTTGTGGGCGACCATTCCCTTTATGGCTTCGCGTCCGACTCCCAGGTACTTCCTGGGGTCGAATTCCTCGGGGTGCTCGATCAAGTAGCGGCGCACCTCGGCGGTCATCGCGAGGCGCAGGTCGGTGTCGATGTTGACCTTGCAGACCCCGTGCTTTACGGCCTCAAGTATCATCTCTTCGGGAACGCCCTGGGCGCCGGGTATCTTTGCGCCGTACTGGTTGCAGCGGTCCACGAATTCCCTGAGGACGGTGGACGCTCCGTGGAGCACCAGGGGAGTCTCGGGGATGAGGGCGTGTATCTCTTTGAGCCTCTCGAAGTCGAGGTAGGGAGTTCCCTTGAATTTGTAGGCTCCGTGGCTGGTGCCTATGGCGACGGCCAGGGAATCGACCCCCGTCTTTTCAACGAACTCGGCGGCCTCTTCGGGCACTGTGAAGGTGGCGTTCCTTGCGTCTACCTTGACGGCGTCTTCGACGCCGGCCAGCTTGCCAAGCTCGGCCTCCACCACGACTCCGCGGTCGTGAGCGTATTCAACGACTTCTTTGGTGATCCTGATGTTCTCCTCAAGGGGATATTTGGACCCGTCTATCATGACTGAGGTGAAGCCGTCGTCCACGCACTTTTTGCAGATGTCGAAGTTCTCGCCGTGATCCAGGTGCAGGCAGATGTCGAGGCCGGTATCTATGATGGCGGCTTCCACCAGCTTGAGCAGATAGGCGGGCTTCGCGTACTTTCTGGCTCCGGCGGAGACCTGAAGGATCAGGGGGGCCTGCTCCTCCTTAGCCGCGTCGACTATGCCCTGGATGATCTCCATGTTGTTTACGTTGAAGGCTCCTACGGCGTAATCCTCATTGAGGGCCTTCGCGAACATTTCCTTTGTGGTAACAAGTGCCATTTCGTCCTCCTGTGTCGGAAAATACATAAGGGCCCTTTTGCGCGGGCCCCGGCTTTTATCTGGTGATGATCTTGATTATAGCGTTCATGTCGGAACCGGCCGGTATGGTGAAGGTCCCGGTCTGAAGCTTGGTGTCGGCCTTCTGGGCTATGACCTCTTTGACGAAGGCTTCCTTCGATTCGACCAGGCCCTGCTGGAAGAGCAGGCTGCCGATCTTGTCGCAGGATGAGCCTGCCGGTATGGTGAACTTCACCTCGGCCTTGGTCACGAAGCCTTCCCCGGTGTTTTCGGCGGGTTTAGTCTCGCCTTCCGGGGGCGTTGAGGTCTCGCCCTCCGGGGGCTTAGCGGTCTCGCCCTCCTGGGGTTTGGTCTCGTTCTCCTGAGGAGCGTCGAAATTCTCCGGATTGGCGTTGAGAGTCTTGTCGACTTCGCCGGGGGTCAGATCCACGTCGGTGAAATCGGGCTCAAGCTTAGCGACTTCGCTCTTCTGGGACGCCGCGTAGGCCGGATAGTCCATGATCTCGTTGACCCTCCAGTAGATCACCGAGCCGGCCACGGCCAGTATCAGCAGAGCGACTATAATGTCGTTCATGTTGTAGATTAAGTCTTTGATCTTATTCATCTCTCCCCCTGTTCTTTCTGGAGCGGTCCATGTCTCTGGCCGCGTCCTTCTTTGCAAGATCCGCTCTCTTGTCGTAGAGCTTCTTTCCCCTTGCCACTGCCAGCGTGAGCTTCGCCCGTCCCCTGTTGTTGAGGTAAAGCTTTACCGGCACCAGCGTAAGCCCCTTCTGAGTCACTGCCTGCTCCAGCCTTCTGATCTCCTGTCTGTTGAGCAGGAGCTTCTTGGGCCTGAGCGGGTCCGGATTGTACCGGTTCCCCTGCTCATAAGGGCTTATATGCATATTATAGACCCAAACTTCGCCTTTTACCACCTTGGCGAAGGAATCTCTCAAGTTTACTCCCCCGGCCCGCACGGATTTTATTTCGCAGCCGGTGAGTACGAGGCCCGCTTCGTAGGTATCGTCGAAAAAGTAGTCGTGGTAGGCCTTCTTATTGTTCGAAACAAGCTTGCCTTCCGCCATCAGTACAGGCCTCCTATCTCGCTGAAGGGATAGAGTCTGAACACGGCCTTGCCCATCACGCTGTCTATGTCGACCAGGCCGACGGTGGAGGAGCGGCTGTCGGAGCTGTTCTGCCTGTTGTCGCCCATGACGAATATCTTGCCCTGGGGTATTGTGATCTCGTCAAGGTCGGTCTTGGTGTAGCCGTCCTTGGTGTAGGGCTCGTCAAGCGGCTCTCCGTTGAGTATCACCTGCCTGTCTTTGATGGCTATGGTGTCTCCGGGGATAGCGATGACTCTCTTGATGAGGGTCTTGGACTTGCCCCCGCCGGTCTTGAGGCTGCTGGGGAAGATGATGATGTCGCCCCTCTTTACGTCGCCGAAGATGTTGTAGGCCTGGCGGCTGATAAAGAGGTAGTCGTTCTCGTGAAGGGTGTTCTCCATGGAGTGCTCCTTCACTATGGTGGGTTTTATGAAGGTGAGTATGACCGCGGCGCATACCAGCGAGATGGATATGTCCTTGATCCACTCCTTCAGATCTTCAGATAGATGCATTGCTGACTCCTTCTATGGTCTTCGGGACGGGGATTCCGTCCTCTTTTATTCGGTCTTGACCGCTCCGAAGAGCTCCTTCTCGGCTTCGATGAAGTTTCTCGGCAGCGGGCAGCTCACCGAAGTCCCGTTGAGGTAGGAGAGGGGCTCGGGGGCCGCCGTGAATTCCACGCGCCTTGCGTGGAGCAGCTGGGTGCTTATGCCCGACGAGGCTCCGGGCATCATGTAGGGCTTTCCGCCGTACTTGCTGTCTCCCAGAAGGGGATAGCCGGCAAAGCTCATGTGGGCCCTGATCTGGTGGGTCCTTCCGGTCACCAGCTCGACCTCGACCAGGCTGTACTTTCCGTTGGTGCAAAGGGGTCTGGCGACAGTCTCGATGTATTTGCCGCCTTCGTATGAAAGGGGTCTTACCATGCCCCTGTTCTTCTTTTCGTCCTTTACCAGCCGGTTCTTTAGGACCAGCTCCTTTTCAAGCCTTCCGCAGACCACCGTCAGGTAGAACTTGCGAAGACAGATGCTCTTTTTCACATCTTCTTCGTCAGCCGGCGCGTCTCTCAGCATGGCGGAGAGGACCCGCAGGGCTTCGGCGTTCTTGCCGAAGATCACGAGGCCGGTGGTGTTCCTGTCGAGCCTGTGGACGGGGCTGGGGGAGAAGCTCTTCTCGAGCCTCGGCACGTAGGCCCCCGTCTCTATCAGGTAGTCGGTCACCTGGTTGGCCAGGGTATCCTTCTTTTCGGTCCTGTCGCCGTGGACCAGCAGTCCGAAGGGCTTGGAAACTATGATGAGGTCGTCGTTCTCGAAGAGTACGGTAAATTGCCTCTTGGCGCTGCGCGTCCTCTTCTTTTCGGCGTAGGCATCCAGATCCTGGTCGGCGGCGTATATGCTGAGCACGTCGCCTTCCGAGAGCATGGAATCCTCCTTAGCTCTCTTGCCGTTGAGCTTTATGTCCTTTCGTATGAGCTTGTAAACGTACGAAAGGGGAGCCTTGGGCAGATATTTCCTCAGGAAACGGTCGAGCCTCTGGCCGCCGTCGTTTTGTTCTATGACGATCTCTCTCATAACCAATCTATAATATCATAAAACTCCGCCAAAGTGCAGGGATTTCGGCAATTGACATAAAAGCGTAAAGAGTTTGAGATCGTGAGCATGGAGCCTTGTCTGGGAATTGACAATGATATCATCAAAGTAGATCAAGCTGCTCAGTGTCCCCAAAAGTACATCCAGATAACTGTCCATTTCGTGATGATCGAATGACGGACGGCGTTTCTTTACGCCTCCGCCTTTTTTATTCCAATCGATAAAAAACAGTCATTTTAATGCTTTTCACGGCTGTTTCTCTCATATTACATGGAAACTACACGCGCTTTCGTTGAAATCACCACATTGTTTTTTATATAATTACTTATCACAAATCAGGAAGGAAACTCTTGCGCATGGATAAACAGTACCGGCACGAGCTGAAATACGAGATAAGCTTCAGCGATCTGCTTTCCATACGGGCAAGGCTTAAGGCGGTCGCGGAGAGCGATCCCCATGCCTCAGACGGCAGATACCGCATACGAAGCCTCTATTTTGACGATCCGAACGACAAGGCTTTAATGGAAAAGATCGACGGAGTCAACATGAGGGAAAAGTTCCGCATGCGCTGTTACAACGGCGACACTTCGCTCATCCGCCTGGAAAAGAAGAGCAAGGTGAACGGGCTCGGGACCAAGTACAGCGCTCCTGTCACCGCCGAAGAGGCTCAGGCCATGATCGACGGCGATACGGACTGGATGATGGACAGCGGAAGGCCCCTGGTGCAGGAGCTTTTCTGCAAGATGAGGTATCAGGGCCTTGCTCCCAAGACCATAGTTGATTATGTAAGGGAACCCTACATCTACAGGCCGGGCAACGTGAGGGTGACCTTCGATTACGATCTGAGGACGGGGCTTTCATGCACTGATTTTCTCGATCCCGACTGCGTCACCGTCCCCGCCGGGGACGCCCCCATACTGCTCGAGGTAAAGTGGGACGCCTACCTGCCTTCGATCATAAAGGACTGCGTGCAGACGCCGGGAAGAAGGGCGGGAGCCTTCTCCAAATACGCCCGTTGCAGAATATACGATCTATAAAGCAATCTTACATAGAAAGGCAGCAAAATGACATTCAGCGACATCTTCAAATCATCCTTCCTGGAGAACATCACCGCGGTCAGCGTGCTTGACATGGCGCTGGCCCTGCTCCTCTCCTTCGGTCTGGGGCTCTTCATCTTTCTTATCTACAAGAAGACCTATCAGGGGGTCATGTACTCGTCGAGCTTCGGCGTGACCCTGGTCGCCCTCACCATGATAACCACCGAAGTCATACTGGCTGTGACCTCCAACGTGGTCCTGTCCCTGGGCATGGTGGGCGCCCTGTCCATCGTCCGCTTCAGGACCGCGATCAAGGAGCCCCTCGACATAGCCTTCCTCTTCTGGGCCATAGTCGCCGGCATAGTGCTGGCGGCGGGCATGATACCCCTCGCCGTATTCGGCAGCGTATTCATAGGCCTCATCATACTCATCTTCGCCAACCGCAAGGACATGAGCAACCCCTACATAGTGGTGCTCAGCGTGGACGGTCACGAGAGCGAAGAGGCGGCCCTGACTTATCTTAAGGGCAAGACCAAAAAGTGCGTGGTAAAGAGCAAGACCGCCCGCAGGGGCAGCGTTGAACTCAATCTCGAGGTAAGGCTCGAAAGCGACAACACCGATTTCATCAACGAGCTCTCGGAGATGCAGGGCGTGGAAAGCGCCGTGCTGGTCAGCTACAACGGCGATTATATGGGGTAAGGGGGACGCTCAGTGTCAACGCATAAGAATTTCGACAAGATCTGCGTTGCCGTCCTCGCTTTCACTCTGCTGATCACGGTCCTCTTCATGAACGGCAGCCGCCTGGGGATAGAACTGGTGGTGGACGAGGATTCGGAAGGCCATTCCGGCTCCAAAATGTTCACCAAAAGCGACCTGGATGCCTCCTGGGACAGCTCGGGGGCGACGGTCATAAGTCTTAAGGGAAGCACAGCCTCGGTATCGGGCTCCGGAGCCTACGTTAAGGGAAGCGACGTGATCATAGCCTCGGCCGGGACCTTCAAAGTCTCTGGGACCCTTGACGACGGCAGCCTCATAGTCAATGCCCACAAGAACTCAAAGGTATGGATACTGCTGGACGGGGCCGACATCAGCTGCTCCGACGACGCGTGCTTTAGGGTGGATCAGGCAGACAAAGTCTTCCTCACCCTGGCCGAAGGCAGCGTGAATTCCATGAAGAGCGGTGCTTCCTATTCCCAGACTGCTCTCTCCGACGGAACCGGCGGCGCAGTATTCGCCCACGACGACCTGACCGTAAACGGCAGCGGAAGCCTTAGCGTAACCGCCGGGTACAAGCACGGAATAGACGCCAACGACGACCTGGTCATCGCGGGCGGGGTCATAAGCATAAGCGCAGTGCAGGACGGAATACGCGCCAACGACAGCCTGCGCCTGGCAAACGCCGAGCTCAGCATCGCGGCGGGAGACGACGGCCTCACAGTGAGCTCCGAAGAAGGCTTCTTTTATATCGAGTCGGGAAGCCTTGCGATAAACTGCGGCGGAGACGGCGTAAACAGCGCGGGAGACGTGACCGTCGCGGGCGGAAGCATAAACATCAGCGCCGGCGACGACGGCATACATTCGGACACGAATATCGCGGTCACCGGCTGCGACATGCTGATATCAAAATGCTACGAAGGCCTTGAAGCCATTACCATAGACATATCGGGCGGAAACCTTGAGATCTATCCCGCGGACGACGGTCTCAACGCCAACGGAGGCTCAGGCTTCGGAATGATATGGAGCAAGAGCTCGTCCGACAGCGAGGCTGCCGACACCCGGGTCCGCATCAGCGGGGGAAGCCTGACCATAGTCAACGAGACTGCCATAGACGCCGACGGCATAGACTCCAACGGCGACATAATCATCAGCGGCGGCACGGTCAGGATAAGCCTTGTGAACAGCGGCTCCAACAACGCCATAGACTACGGCAGCGAGAGCGGGGCGTCCTGCGTGATCAGCGGCGGCACCGTCATAGCCTGCGGCAGTTATTCCATGGCGGAAGGTTTCGGCCCGGACTCATCCCAGTGCTCGGTGCTCTACAATCTGAGCGGCGGGGAAGAGGGCGGCAAGGCCGTGACTCTTCGGGACAGCGGGGGAAACGACCTGCTCAGCTGGGAGGTTCCCTGCAGCTTCTCTTCGGTAGTGCTCAGCTGCCCCGGGATGGAGCTGGGAGAAACTTATACGGTGATCATAGGAGAAAACGCCGAGGAGATCAGCCTTGACGAGGTCTCCGCCTCTTTCGGGGACGCCCAAAGCACCCTGTTCGGGGGCAATATGAACTGGGGCGGCATGAAGCCTTACGGTTTTTCGGAAAGCGGGGACGGCAGTTCAGACAGGCCCGCAAGGCCCGGCAGTGATAACGCGGACGGCGGTTCGAACAGACCCGAAAGGCCCTCCGACGGCCAGATGCCCGAGCTTCCCGAAAGCATCGCGATGCCCGGCCAAAAAGATTACGGCGGCGACGCTGAGGACGTGGTCGATACCGATACCAGAAGCCCGCTTGACAGCGTAAGCTGGGAATGGATAGCCGCGTCGGCGGCAGTCCTGGCTGCTGCAATATTCGCTGCAGCGGTTTTCCGAAGGCGCTGAAAACCGAAATGATTCTGATAATTATACGCAAATGATGCATAAAATGCGGAGCTTCCGGGCTCCGCTTTTTGTTTTAACAAGTTTTCATATTCAAAAGAAAACATTGTTTTGTTGAAAAAAAGAAGAATTACTATGCAAAATAGGCTGTTTGTGAACAAAATAATACCGAAATTTTTCCTTTTCTATTGATATTTTGTTGACAATGGGCTGCTTTATCGATTATCCTGTTTATGGGAAGTAAACCTTTTTGATTTTTCATTTCTTTTTTTATCTAATGTTTAAGGAGGTATCATTTATGACTTCATTGATCCCATCTGACAACACATGGTTGATGTGGATGATGGTCGCCTTCATGGGGGCTTTCTCCATCTGGGCTGAGCAGAAGACTAAATGGGGCGCAAAAGTCGGTATGGCCATAGTCGCCATATTCGCCACCATGCTTCTCGTAAACATCCGTATTCTTCCCTCTTCGTCGCCCACCTATTCGGCAGTAGGCGGATATGTACTTCCCCTTTCGATCCCTCTCCTGCTGTTCCAGTGCGACCTCAAGCGTATTATTAAGGAGTCCGGACGTCTGTTCCTGGTATTCCACATAGCAGCCATCGGTACTCTGATCGGCGCTGCTATTGCCGGCTTCATGTTCAAGAGCACTCCCGACATCGGCGGTATCGTAGCCATGGAAGTCGGCGCCCACGTCGGCGGAACCGTAAACCTGGTAGCCTGCGGAAATGCTTTCGAGCTTGACCAGGCCTACATCTCCGCCTGCGCAGTCGCAGCCAACCTGCTGGTAGCAATACTGATGATCCTGCTCGGCTCCCTGACCGACAACAAGTGGGTCCGCAAGACCTTCCCCCATCCCCATGTTGACGCTTTCGAGGCCAACGTGGTCGAGGGCGCCGGTTCCACCGCAGAGCAGTATTGGAAGCCCAAGAATGTCAACCTGCTGAGCCTGTCCCTCTCCCTGGCCACCACCTTCGTGATCTGCGGAGTCGGCAACCTCATCGCGACCTTCTTCAAGAGCCTGCATCTCCCCCAGATCCTCGATCAGCTGCTCGGCTCCATCTACCTGATCATCTGCACCATCACCATCATCCTGGTAACCATGTTCCCCAAGTACTTCAAGAAGCTTGAAGGCGCTGAGGAGCTCGGTACCTACATGATCGCAATGTACTTCGTGACCATCGGCGGCGCTGCTGACCTCATGCAGCTCCTCAAGGTCGGTCCCGTCATCCTGGCTTCCATCGTGTTCATCACCGTCGGAAACCTCGGATGCCTGTTCGCCGGCGCAAAGCTCCTCAAGTTCAACTGGGAGGATATCTGCAACGCTTCCTGCGCCACCATCGGCGGCCCCACCACCGCTGCCGCATTCTCCATCAACCGCGGCTGGAACGCCATGATCGTTCCCGGCATACTCGTCGGTCTCTGGGGATACTCCATCGGCAACTACGTCGGTATAATCGCGGGCAACTTGTTCGTGTGATCTGAGCCTGCCTGATCTTCAATGGATGAGGTGCTCTGATACATAAAGAAACCATAATGTCAGGGGCCCCCGTTGCTACGGCGGGCCCCGTTATTGACTCAAAGCAGTGTAAAGGAGATATTATATGTATGACCTGTTGATCAAGAATGCCTGTGTGATCGACGGTACCGGAGCTCCCGCCTGCGCGGCGACAGTCGCCTGCAAGGACGGAAAGCTGAAGGTGCTGCCCGCCGAATGCGACGCTGAAGCGGCAAAGGTGATCGACGCCAAGGGCCTTACCCTGACCCCCGGCTTCATCGATCCCCACTCCCACGGCGACGTACCTCTCGGCAAGGAATTCAACTCACTGGCTAAGCTGAGCCAGGGCATAACCACCCACGTGGCCGGACAGTGCGGATTCTCCATGTTCCCGGTCGACCCCAAAACTCTGTCGCTGATGCAGGCGGGTATGGCCATATTCACCGACAACTTCCCCAAGGAGATGGAGACCTTCACCTCCATGGAGAACTATCTCAAGTACGTCAATACCCTTAAGCTCCCAGAAAACGTGAAGTTCAACGTTGGCCATGTTTCGCTGCGCATCGCCGCCATGGGCTTTGAGAACAGAAAGCCCACCGAGGCCGAGCTGCAGAAGATGAAGGATATGCTGGCCGAAGCCATGGAGCACGGCGCCATCGGTCTTTCCACCGGCCTCATCTACATACCCAGCGTGTATTCCGACGTCGACGAGGTCGCCGAGCTCTGCAAGGTGGTCGCCAAGTACGACGGTATCTACACCACCCACATGCGCAACGAGAGCAACGACGTTCTCCCGTCCATAGACGAGGCCATAGAGGTCGGACGCCGCAGCGGATGCCGCGTTCAGATCTCCCACGTCAAAGCCATGGGCAAGCAGAACTGGGGCAAGAGCAAGGATATCATAGAGAAGATAGACAAGGCCAACGCCGAAGGAATACGCGTGACCTGCGACCAGTACCCCTATCTCGCTTCCATGACCCATCTCAATGCGACCATTCCTCCCAAGTACTTCACCAAGGGCACCGACGGCATGGTCGAAATGCTGAAGGATCCCGCCATCCGTGAGCAGATCAAGGATGAGATAATCAACGGAAAGGCCAACTTCGAAAACCAGTACCTCAACTGCGGCGGCTTCGACGGAGCCTTCGTTTCCAGCTGCGCAGCCACCCCCGAGTACGAGGCCATGACCATAGGCGACGCCGCCCGCAAGCACAACATGGATCCCTTCGACGTGTTCTTCGACATCATGATCCGCAACAAGGGCGTAGCCTCCGCCATCTACTTCTGCATAGGCGAGGAAGACGTCTTCAACCTGATCAGGCACCCGAAGGTCATACCCGGAACCGACGGCATACTGAAGAGCGCCCACGACAAGGCCCATCCGCGCGCCTTCGGAACCATGACCCGCGCCATCAACTACTTCGTCAAGGAAAAGAACGTACTGACCCTTGAGCAGATGATACACAAGATGACCGGCCAGGCCGCCGAGATGACCCTGATCGACACCAAGGGCATCATCGCCGACGGCATGGACGCCGACCTGGTGCTGTTCAATTACGACACCGTAAGGGACGCGGCCGACTTCCTGAATCCCAACGCCCTGTCCGAAGGCATTGAGTACGTAATAGTAAACGGCGAGATAGTCTACCATGACAAAAAGCTCACCGGAGCCACTCCGGGCAAGGTCGTCCTCCACAGGAGCGCGATACACTGATACGTTTTGACGCCGCATTGACAGATCGACCGGAAAAGACCGTCCCTGCGGGGGCGGTCTTTTATAAAAGGGCGGCGCACCGCTTCTCATGGATATTGTAAGTTGTCAAGAGCTTGCTTTTTCGGTATAATATTATTAACATTTAATCCATGCCGGGTTTTGCTATGCTCCCGGCCAGCATCTGCAGTATCGTTTATAGGTGAACGTTATGGAACTTCAAATTCAGGATCTGGTCTCATCAATAAAAAAAGACGGTATTGAAGCCGCGAACAAAGAAGCCGAAGCCATCATCGCCGAAGCTAAGAAGCAGGCTGCATCCATACTGAGCGACGCAAGATCCGAAGCGGAAAAGATAAAGGAGAGCGCAGAGAAGGAAGTCGAGGTCTACAAGAACAGCGCCAGACTCAGCGCAGAACAGGCGAAGCGCGACGCAGGCCTCGCTTTTAAGAACGAAGTCGAGAGCGAGTTCCGCAAGCTGCTGAGCGCCAAAGTAGGAGAGGCCTTAAACGACAAGGCTCTTCCCGCCCT
>JAEEGL015641368.1_pt1 | contig 36586 bp, 33 predicted proteins | sample 9134231 | NCBI WGS metagenome assembly JAEEGL01 (sample SAMN16246548, study PRJNA631951) | gut metagenome | biome: gut microbiome; feature: rumen; material: fiber-attached | host: Bos | place: Iran: Karaj | collected 2018-10 | reverse complement strand
GTTTGCGGTGAACTTAAGGTTGATGGTTACATTGTTGTCTGCACCGTACTTGTTAGCTGTGATCGTAATACCGGTAATACCGACAAAATCACCTGCGGTATTTGTTACAAGAACCGATGCAGTATTCTTTGCTCTTACGCCTTTTTCAGTAACCGTTCCCCCTAAATTACTCTGTGCTGTGAGAACTCCGTTGTTGAAAACAACTTTAACATTAGCAGGAACCGCAGCTGCATCACTATCTTCTTGCTTTGCATTCTTAATGAGATCATCGATCTCTGCCTGAGAATAAGTAGTGTTGCCTGCAAGGTTAAGAGTAAGAACTGTTCCTTTTGCATCCCATACTGCAGATTCGCCGCCTGCCATCGCACCGGTAACAGTTGCAACCTTTACGCCTGATACATCAGATGTAACAAACGCTTTAAGACCCGTATCATAAACACCGAACTTAGGTCCTGCTGCTGTTACTGCTGCACTTCCGTCAAGGGAACCATCAAGAAGCTTCATGGTGTTGAATTCAGTATCTGTTGAGATCCTGTCAAGCTCTGACTGAAGCTGCTTGATCTCATCCTGAATGTTGCCGCGATCGTCATCAGTTTCTGTACCGTTTGCTGCCTGAATGGCAAGCTCTCTCATTCTCTGAAGGATGCTGTGAGATTCCTGTAATGCGCCTTCTGCCGTCTGAATAAGAGAAATGCCGTCCTGTGCGTTGGAAGATGCCTGGTTAAGGCCTCTGATCTGGCTTCTCATCTTTTCGGAAATAGCAAGTCCTGCTGCATCGTCTGCTGCACGGTTAATTCTATAACCGGACGAAAGCTTTTCAGTAGACTTGGAAAGTGTTGTGGTTGCAATACCAAGCTGTCTGTTGGTATTCATCGAAGTCATGTTGTGTTGTACTATCATTGCCATAATATTTTTCCTCCTTGATTGTGTAAGAAATTTGTATTTTCTTATAAAGTCCGCATCCTTACGGACTCCTTTTTTTTAATGCTATGAGACTTTTCCTTTGTAACGACCTAGGATTCGTTTGAAGGATTTTATCTCTACGCTTTATTTATCGGCTTTTTTTTTTTAAACTTTACATCTCTGTCTATTTTTTTATTCTTTTACCTTATCCGGATTAAATCCTTTTTTTCGGCTGTATATATCACTCTTTTTGGTGTGTACCTATATTCCTTACGTTCATTGGCAAACAGACGAAAACCATCATCCAGCAACTCCTGATCATCAGAAACGCAAAAAATCAACCCTTCCTTCTCGGTTATCCGACTTGCTTCTTTGATGCTCTCCAATGGTAAAGGCATTCTTTGCGTTCCGTTAATTATCGTAAGATCAAAGTAATCATCTCTTAATTTCGTGTTGTGAAAATCAGATACAAGAAAAGACAATCCCGACGGCGCGTCCACCATTGATATACGGTCGACCCATTCAACCCCACTCTCATTACCAATGGCATTACTTACACAAATATACTCCGCATCAGGATCAAAAGCCTTTAATAACGGTGCCATATACATGCTTAATGCTCCGCTGTTACAACCGATCTCAGCCACTTTTAACGGCTCACCTTTATGAAGAAATAGTCTTGCTGCAAGAAGAATAATCACGAAGAACACTCCGTTAAGCTCTTCATACTTTGTTCCTTGGTTTATTTCTTCATACTTCTTCTTGGATTGAAATAAAAGATCAATTATCGTCGGTCTGTCATCTCCGGTATACGACAACGGAACCCTGCTCCGGTTGTAGATATATTCATCAGCCCTTATAATGACTTCGTCATCAATTGAAATATTTTTTTTTCCAATGTTGATATTTTTTATATATCCGTTCATTACTTAACCGTCCTTTCCTTTAATCTATCAAAAAGCCAAAGAACGTTTTTCTCCATATTAAACATCTCTTTTGCATACTCTCTTGCATTTTCGGACATCGTTTTAAGATCAGAATTAAGACACAGGTTCTTCAATACCTCGGCAAAACCTTTTGTGTCTCCCGTGTCAGCAACTGCCCCGCATTTACCTTTTCCTATACAGTCTTCCCAGGCATCAAACCTCGTAACAGCCGTTACGCATCCCGAGTACAAAGCCTCAGCGACTACGTTTGGATTTCCGCCCTCCCATGCGGAGGGAAGGGCAAATATCTTTGCTCTCTTGTATTCCTTTGCCAATTCTTTTCTGTCTGTAATTTCTCCGAGGAACAAGATTCTATCCTTTAATTCCGGATGTTCTGCAAAAAATTTCTCTCTAAAAGGCATAAATTCTTCGGCAACAGGTCCGGCAAGTCTCAACGTCCATCCCGGAATCTCTTGTGCGATCAAAGCAAATGCCTCAAGCAAAAGATCCGTTGCTTTCTGCTTTATTCCCAACCTTGCAACTGTGAGGATCACATTCTCTCTGTCTTCAAACTTGTTGTTATCAATGTTAGTTTTAAAAAAATCATAAAACCCATTGGTAAGAACATCTACTTTTCTGTGCCATTTTTTCGTAAGATGTTGGGCCATAGCTGTACAGGATGTTGCAAGAACATCACAATTATCTATAAACCATTTGTAATCTTTATTGTACCACTCAATTCTGTCCATCCATCCGGAGTTGGCTTCAAGTCCACAATAGATCAAACCGTTGGGATTGTTCTTTTTGTATGTTTTCGCCATAATAGCGTTAATGTCATGACCACCCCTTAGAATGAGAAGATCGATATCTTTTGCATTTTGCGTCAGGTATTCAAGTTTAGTCTCAAAGTCTGATCCGGTCAAAGGAATGAGTTTCATTCCTTCAACTAACGAAGCATATGGATAAAAACCATCATCTTTATTGGCTCCCACCATTGCAACATCCATTCCGTGATTCTTATGGAGAAGATAAGGGATCGTTCCGCAATCCTTTATCAATTCAACATTCATCCAAGTCCCTTCCGGAAATGGGTAAATTGTCACAGCAGTTTTTAACGGATTAGAAACCAGCTCCGGTTCAGGTGGGATCACATAAAGAACAGTTTCCCAGTTCTGATCCTCATTGTAATGTCTTATGTAAAACCTGTGATCAGGAAGAAGTGCATCAATTAATTTCGGTATTTCCCAGATGTCAGTCAAGACATGATATAGACAGATAGCAAGCTTAGGCTTATCGTTAATAATGTGCTTTTTCGCTCCGATAATAGCAGGGATTTCGAAGCCTTCCACATCCATTTTAATAAACGTCACAGGTTCTTTTATATCTTCGTCCAGTGAAACTATTGATGTTACCTCACTTCCCTCGTTCTCATTCTGATTTCTAAAAGTACCGGAACTGCCATTTTGCTTAAAAGAAACCAACTCATTTTTTTCTCCCACGCCCGCGTGTCTAACAATAGTGTCATGACAATCCTTTAAATTCTCATTTAATTGTTCTAAATTATCTGTTGATGGTTCATAGATATAGCACTTTTTATAATCACTATAAACATTTTTATAAGAAAGAACAGTGTCTCCAATATACCCTCCGCAATCAACAAATACTTCGTTTCTATCACATTTTACAAAATCCGTATCAAAGTATTGAGGATTTTTGCCATCATAAGCTGCTGCAATAAATCTTTTATCAGGGAAAAACCTGAATGCTACAAGAAGGCGAAAAACTCTTTTAGATTCTGTATCGTATAACCTGTCATACACCCAGTCATAATATTCAATGTCCCTTTTAAGTTCTGATAATGCCATATAATATCCGACACCGGTATTGTCCACACCCTTTGTTACACATCCGATTGGATATCCGGCAAGAGCCCCCTTATCAACGCCTGTATTTACACTCACCGACTCAAAAATCTCTTCAACCGAGTGAGTTCTAACGCATTCTGATAGTTTTCTATAATCTCTGAAGCAATCTGCAAATTCTTTTCCTGTTATCATAACACTCCTTTTCCTTATATATATTCAGGTAATAATCATTATAGGTTCCCTTCGTGTATTGATTTAACGCATTCGCAGTACTTAACTAAATTTTTCTATTAAAAAATTATAGCTTGGTTCCGGAACAAGCTTTTTGATCTCATCGAATTGTTTATTCTCAAGCAATTCCCTGACAGTTGAGGCGCTTATCGGTGTTTCGTTTATTTCCATTCTCGGTATCTCGACAAATTCAATACCATACTCGGGCAAAATTTTTGCCATCGATGCGTTATACTGCCTTGTAATAGCATCATTAGGTTCTTCGCCCGCAAACCGTTTTGTTATATGAAGACATGGGGCTATTTCCTTCGCAAAAAGAACAACATCTTTAGATGTATCAATTGTCTTTGACTGCAATTCTGATTTGTTAAAATACTCTGAAAAAGTTAATGATGAAATAATAAATTTTCCACTTGGTATTATTTCTATATTAGCAATGTCATCAGTACACTTTATAACTAAATTTAGCCTATCCTCAAATGAAAAGAACGACTTATCTTCCTCAACCACAAATATAATCAGAAAATCACATTGTTCAAGGGCTTTCTCTATCAAATATCTATGTCCAAATGTAAACGGGTTGCAATTCATCACAATCGCCCCTATCACCGGCTGGGGAAATTTTTCTGCATAATACTCTTTTAATATCCGTTTGTAGTTTTCAAGATATTCAGAATCAGCAGCTATCGGAGCGCTTTCAATTTCCAAATCCGTTTTCTTTATTTGTGCGTTAAGTAATCCTTTCTTGTTCAACTCACTATATATAAGGTTTGCCGTAAAACTATTTCCATCAGGTGTATAATGTATAGTATCAAAAAAAGCATCAAAATCCCTTCTGCAGTTGAAGCGATCTGTTAGATCGATCACATCAATATCTAAATCCTCATATCCTCCTATATTCATTTCCGTTAATACAATATCCCCGGATTTTAAAGGTAAGGCTTCAATAATTTCATGAATCTCATTTTTCTTCATGCCTGTAAACATAAAACCATAGTTTTGCACAATTATTTTTTTATCCGGCATTTCTGAATTCAACAATAATTGAAGCTGAGATTCTATAGTGTGACTATCATCGGCCCCAAATCCATACATACGACATCCTCCTACCATAAAGATAGTTCTGTCTTTTGATTTTGGCTGAAAACACGTTATCCTGTGGCCGCCCGATGTGTTTAATAGCTCGCTGTTAAAGTCAATAAACCTCCGGACCCCACGAACATCATAATAAGACTGTGGAACCGAAATAAGATGTTCTATCTGAAAAGGCGAATAATATTTTAATAAAGCATTTTTCACCTTTTCACCTGAAAGGATCTTATTTTCCTGCTCCGTTAGATATGATGAAGGGAAAGCGGGAAACCTGCATATTACAATACGAATTTTTTTTTCTTTTTGAATACGTTTAATGAATTCTATAGTTTCTGCCGGACGAGTACACGGAATTCCTTCTGTGTATGTATCAAATCCAACACAATCTATCACGTTCCCGACATAACTGTCGAACACCGCAATATTGATACCTCTGCTTTTTGCAAAACAATTCTTTCCGTTGATCGTAAGGCAAGAAACCCAATCATTTGAATTATATCCTGTCGATATAATTTTCACGTTAGACTCATTAACTACACCTTCGAAAAGAACAGGCTTTCCATCAGAAATATTTTCAAAAATAACCTTTCCGGAATCAATAACCGCGACATATCCTGCTCTATATCTTCCATATAGATCAATACTTAATCCAATATTAGCAAAAAGGGATGACAGCTCTTTGTGATATCCCGGACCATATGGTGTATCATACGATGTAATGATAACTGTATATCTTTGCGAAATATGCTTAAGCGCAGAAAGATATGCAGAAAAATCCTCTTCTTTTTTTAATTGCTCTATTGTCATCATTTATTTACCTATTCAATGTATATATATCAGTACTTTTTCCGCCCAAAATCAATAACTTCAAAATACCATCTTTCGTATTTGTTGCTCAAGTGACTTGCGATAGGATATCTTCTTTTCATATGTCAGATCATGCAGATTTAGTAATAACAAAATAGTAGCATTTTGATAACAGCCTAAATAAGCACTCTTTTTTATCCCCTGTATCCAAAGAATTAACAACCTTGCTTGCAAGATCAACAAGCTCTTTCGGCATGTCGGATGCGTCGAATCTTTTTGCTGTAATGTAGTCAGCATGTATACCCTTTTCGCTAAGGATCCGTACAAATTCCTCCGCAGTATAAACATATTTGTGCTCGGGATTTTTAACATAGGTCATTCCGAGACTTCCTGCAAGAGTAAACAGGTTCAGCATATTATAAAGACTGAAGAAAAGCTGCCCGTTAGGCTTTAGTAATTTATACGCTTCTTTAATAACTTCGAAATGATTTTCATATGTGTTTATTGAATCGCCAATAACTATGTGGTCAAATGACTCTGCCGTGTAGCATCGCCCAAAGTCGATCACATTCCCGGTCATAACATTATTTGCACCACACACCGTCTGCAGATCAAGATAGTATTTGCTGTCTGATGTATACGCATAGCAATCTGAATTAAACACATCAAACCGTCTCATGCTGTTTTTAATTTCAAGGATAGGGGTTCCACATTTTACATTGATACCTAAAATGCGTTCATTCCTCTGATCGCCCGAGGGCTTCAGAACAGACAGATACTCAGAAATATATTCATTTACATCATTCCATGCATCTATTCCGTAATATTTTTCTTTAAAATTGTTCCTTCCAATCTCAAGATCTTTGTTAATCCGTACATATTTTTCATAATCGACACCTTTTTTTACATCATCATGGTGTATCCACGTATCTCCTGCGAGAACAGCCTTGTAACCGGCACGTCTTACTCTAAACGTTACATCATCATCACCAAAGTTATGTGTAAAACCAACATCGAAGAGAGGTAACCCCATTGCAAAAAGACACTCTTTTCTAAACACCGGTGCAAGCGTAAGCAGCCTTAATCTCTCCTCCCATTTTTGAGGATTGGAAACATTAAAATCTTCTGCGGCCCTCTGCATCTCCTCTTCACTTTTGAAATCCCCATTGAGACATTGTCTGTTTGATGTGTTAGACGACATCGGACAAACCATTCCAATCTTTGGATCAGATTTTATAACAGCCATAAGGTTACTGATCCAATTCTTTGTTAGGACAAGATCGTTGTTCGCAATGCATACAAACCGTCCAAGCATATTAAAGTTAATATACGCCCAAGGAAGAGTTGACCCAATGTTCTTATTGATGTGGATTATCCGTTTCTTTTCATAATCTACAGATTTAAAGTATTCAAAAGTCTCATCTGTAGAACCATTATCAACTAACAGCAGATCATAATCTACATTGGAAGAATATTTTAATATGGTTTCAACGCACTTCTTTGTTTTATTTAGGCCATTATATGCCTGAACCATTATGGTTAATTCGCTTAGCTTACTTTCAGAAGTATTTGCAGAAAAATATTCTCTTAGTTCATAAAGAGACTCCCTCTCCGTATGTTCACATTTTTCATTTAATACTATTTCTTTAATCTCACACACTGTAGTTTTCTCCTCACTTATATATATCAACATTTTTAAAGCTATGCTTTTAGGTTTTTAAATACTCTATAACTATCTAATCTCGAAGCCAGTCCGTCACAAGTCTTTTTACACTATTGATATCGTTGCAATTTTCTTCTGCAAAGTTCCTACTATCAAACCACTCTTTTTTTAATACAAGCCCATCATCAGCTCTCGCTCCAAACAGTATTTTTTGATGAAATCCACATAATGATGCTATTTCCTCAATATATTCTTTCAGTTTTCGCGGTTTACCACTTCCAATATAATAGAACGTTTTAGGTGCCTCCAACTCTCCTATTTTTCTCAGCGAGCTTGCAAGGTATTCTGTCGAAATAATATCAAAGTAATTCGAACAACTCCCAAATTCCATCGATTCATTGTTTTTGAAGGCATTAACAACTGTCGGAAACAACTGTGATGTGTCCATATACTTTCCGACAGGATGACAAAACTGTACCCACGAGTATTCAATATCCATTTTTTTTGAAAGCTGTTCCGTCATTTCATGAGTATGCTTTTTCGAGATACAATAAAATGAATTACCATAAAACTGTGGTGCTTTAAGCATATCATCAGCCAGATTTTCGTAAACCGTACCTGTATAGATTATTCTTTTACACCCAATCTTTTTTGCCTGATGCATAGCTTTAACGGCAAGGATCTCATTTGAAATCTGGGTCACTGCTTCTGCTCTCTTTTTTCCTAAAGCCCCTTGCCAAGCCAAATGATACCATACATCTGCATCTTCTTTTCCAATTTTAATGTCCACATCATCAATTTCGGATATTATAGTTTTAAGATTACTCTTGTCCTCTATTTCTTCGAGATGGCCTAACGTTTTCCTGCAAATCGCATAAACTATATGGCCTTCCGCAAGAAGCTCTTTAACAAGATGATATCCGAGATAACCTGACGCACCAGAAACGATTGCTTTCATAAAAACCTCTGTTTTTTTACAGCTCTATAAGTTTATGCTTTCTGTCTTTTTCCGAAATAACAGCCTCGGAAAGATCGATCCCCCAATCAACATTGAATGCAGGATCATCATAGCGATAGCATTTTTCACTGTTCGGAACATATTCATGAGTCACATAATAGAGTACCTGGGCATCATCAGTGAATGTTGCATAGCCATGTGCACACCCTTTCGGAACATAGAGACAGCATGCATTTTCCTCGCTTAGATCGGCATAAACATATTGCTTATAGGTCGGTGAATCTATTCTCACATCAACGCAAACATCACGTATCATTCCTCTGGTACACATTACCAGTTTGTCTTCAGCATATGGTTCAACTTGTGAATGCAATCCTCGTATTGTGTTTTTTTTCTTGTTTTGAGACAGATTGGATTGTACAAAATCCGCACACATTCCTGCCTCTTCAAGACTCTTTTTATCAAATGCCCGGGAAAAATATCCTCTTTCGTCGGCATATACATCTCGTTCAATTATAAAACACCCTTTTATCCCTGTTTCTTTAATCTTCATTTCCATTCTCCGATGATTTAATCGTTTTTCCGTCACCGCCGCCCGGATGTGCTGTTATGTGAAGTACATTTAGAACCATTAAGCAAAATAATCCTCGATCATTTTATCTGTCACTTTTTTCATGTTAGCCCCGAACATTTGATCACGATACCATTCCGCTGTATTCTTTATGCATTTCTCTATGTCCCATTTATTTGTAAAGCCAAACTGCTCTCTTATCTTTCCGGTATCAAGAGTCAGATTTGCAGATTCATGTGGTCCCTCTTCCTTATCATTTGCAATTACAATTTCAAAATCAGGAATATACTTTTTGATCATATTTACTATCTGAACTACAGTCAGACAATCTTTGATTTCCGGACCGATATTATATGCTCCATTATATTTAACTCCCGACGAATAAAGCTTTTCTGCCAGCATAATATAAAATGATAACGGTTCAAGAACATGTTGCCACGGCCTGTTTGCATTTGGATTTCTTAAAACAACCTGTTTCCCTGAACGAACAGCCCTTATACAATCCGGTATTATACGATCTTCGCTATAATCACCTCCGCCGATCACATTTCCGGCCCTTGCCGTGGCAATTGCAGCATTATGATCTTTTCCATACTTTTCCGGATTAAAGAATGACAGCACAAACGATTCGGTAACTATCTCCGAACACGCTTTGCTTGCAGAATACGGATCGTATCCGCCAAGTCTGTCATTTTCATTAAATAATGTCGGTCCACCATTGTTATAATATACCTTATCGGTTGTAACATTTACTATTGCGCGAACACTTTCACAACTCCGAAGAGAATTTAACAGGTTAACCGTACCTATCACATTGGTCTTATAGGTATATACCGGTTCTTTATACGATGTTCTCACAAGTGGCTGCGCTGCAAGATGAAATACCACATCCGGTCTGACTCTTTTCACAGTCCTTGCAAGAAGGTCTTCATCACAGATATCTCCGTACACACACTCCATCTCTTTTTCAAGTGAAATGCTGTTAAAAATGCATTCTCTTATTTCATTTTGAAGTGCATAACCGATAACATCAGCCCCTGCCCTCAAAAGTATTTCAGAAAGCCAAGAACCTTTGAACCCTGTATTTCCTGTGATCAGTACTTTTTTATTTTTCCAAAACTCTTTGTTCATTGTCCCACACCATCCAAGGAGCGTTATGTTCTTCAATCATGCCGTCAAGAATAATCCGATCTCTCATCGTATCCATGCACTGCCAGAAACCTGTATGTTTAAACGCGATCAATCCCTGATCCTTTGCAACACATTCAAGAGGATCTCGTTCAAAAACAAGGTCCGGATCGTCGTTAAGATAATCGAATATCTTAGGTTCAACAACCATATATCCGCCATTTATCCATCCGCCATCTTCCTTGTTTTTTTCTGTAAAGCGTTCGATTATGCTGTTTTTTCCTATATCCAAAACGCCAAATCTCCCGCCCGGCTGGATTGCAGTCATTGTAACGATCTTCTTGTTCTGTTCGTGAAATTTAACAAGCTTCTTTATATCTACGTTCGAAACACCGTCACCATAAGTCAGCATAAACGGCTCATCTCCGATATATTTCTGTACTCGCTTGATTCTGGCACCTGTCTGAGTGTTAAGTCCGGTATCAACTACCGTCACTTTCCAGGGTTCGGCCACATTGTTGTGGATGATCATTTTGTTTTCATTTGCAAAATCAAAAGTTATATCTGATCTATGCATATAATAATCATAAAAATATTCTTTTATCATATAGCCTTTATAACCACAGCATATGATAAAATCATTAAACCCATAATATGAATAGGTCTTCATAATGTGCCAGAGTATCGGATTTCCACCTAATTCCACCATGGGTTTAGGTCTGATCTGGCTTTCCTCACTGATCCTTGTTCCTCTTCCGCCTGCAAGTATTACTACTTTCATATGTAAATCCTCATTTAATTTCATAACTGCGTTTGTCTGTTTCTGAAGAATATACTTCTTCTTCTATAATATCGTCATCTTGCACTTGTTTTTTTACACCACCCCCGCTTATATTTCCTGATGCACAAAAATACAAATAACGGGGACTCTACACCTTTTTGTGGCAGTTATCCCCGTCGTCAGACTTTCGTTTTGATCAATATCTTTACTTTGTACCGGTTATTCTTTTTATAGCACTGTCTATTTCTGTTTTAATTCCTTCCTCGTTTCTAAGCATATCTGCAAATCTCTCATTCGCAGATGGATTGGCCATTATTGCCCTTACTATATTAACAATGATTTCCGACTGCTCATTTTGCCTGTTAAGTGCAAAAGCAAGCCTTAAAGCACCTTCCCATTCTTTAAATTGCGACGATGTCCATGGCATTTCCCCTATGCATGTCCATGCTTTCATTATTTCCCCGCAATTCAGATACGTATAGCATCCGAAATACAACATCTCATTATACGTACTCTCAGAAACTCCGAATGAAAAATCTCCCGTTTTGACTGCCTCAAACTTCTCTTTCTGCTCCTTCAACGTCTCATATGCTTTTAAGTAATTATCAACAAAAGGAACTGCCAAATCCGGTCGGTTGTGAATAATGCATATACGAGTCATTTGTGCATCAACTGCACACTCCAACTCATCAGTAAAGTGACACATATCTTTAAATTTTTCATAGTCACTAATTCCTTCTTGTAGCGGCGTTTCCGCGGATTCGTGAAGTTTAAAAACATCTGTGATCAGCTGTTTATAATAGTCATTATCCTTTTTCTTCACAAAAGATAATAAACTTTCTTTTATGAATTTCAAGCCTCGTAAATTATCATGGATCCCTATTTTTCTGCCGGTCTTGAAACGGAATTCAAACTCAAGATCATCATCTTTAACGAGTTTTTCTATCCACTTGATCCCATCCTCAAATTCCCTATCGCTACAACCATAATCCCTATATATCATAAGAGCATCTGTTACTCTGTCGAGAACATATTCTTTTTCCATATATATGCCCTGATCGAGTATGTTCTGCATATAGAAAATCTGATGATTACTTTTTAGATAATCATAATTTTTTGTTATCTCTTCAATATCAAATCTTAATCTCTCTGCCTTTTTCAATTCTATTGATGCTGCTGCATCCAAACATGCAAGAGACAACCTTGTCAGTTCGGTCAGAGTTTTTTTCTGTCTTAAGATATCTACTCTCTCCGTTATCTTTTCTGTGGAATACCATCTTTTAGCATGTCTGACATAAGTTACTATTATCCACTGGTAAAATGATGAAGTCAGATCTTTTTCGGTATAATCATGATCAGTAAACAATGTGTCCTCGATCAATTCATCTGTTTTTGCCTCATATCCTCTCAGAGAAGTGATTTCCTGTATCATCTGAAGCCTGGTCCTGATGCTTCGCTTGTCTTTTTCAAATTCCTCACACAATATCGGATAGTTTCTTTCAAATTTTTTTAATCTTTCCTCCTCACTCGCAAATGCATATCCATGGTGGTCGGCAAAGCTTTTAAGTTCTTTCAGCGGCAAAAAAGCAGGCTCGATCACTTCATGTACCTTTCCTACGAAACGGGCTTGAGGTATTCTTCTTACCATTCTCTGCATATCTACCACTGTATAACTTCCGTCATAGCTGTAATCATGCAGTTTGTAGCTTGCTGTGTTGTATTTTCTCTGCTTACCGCTCTTAAAGAAATCTACCAGATCCTCAATATCTATGAATTCTTCATCGTCATCCATATACATGAACCACTCGCCAGTAGCAAGCTTTAGACCCGCGTTCCTTGCAGCGGCGAAATCGTTGATCCAGTCAAAGTGAACAAGTTTTGTCGCGTACTTTTTAGCTATCGCAAGCGAACCGTCACTCTTTTCCTCACCGACAGTATCTACAATGATCAATTCACAAGGAATCCTGTCCATAATTCTTTTTACGGATTCCATCGTTTTTTCAACTGTATCTATTCTGTTTGAAACAAGTATACTGATGCTGAGTATTGGTTTTTTTTCTTTCATTTTATTGCCTGATCACACCTTTCGACATTCTTCTATATTCTTATCGTCAGAAATATGATCATCTTTGAGTACATGTCAAAAAAACTGAGGAAATCATGGCATTTTTTTGAAGTAAATAGCACAAATGCTCCTCAATCTCTGAGGAGCATTTTGTTTTCTTTCTATGGATTACTGATTATATTACCGGTATCAGCGCATCACCTTCCGATTCCCGCTGCAATCTCATTTACGGTTTCCAACGGGATTCCTGAAGGATAAGCGATCTCATCCGTATTTTTTCCCAACTCGAGCATATGTGTGATTATCTCCTCGCGATCATGCATGATCCCTTCTTCCATGCCTTCTTCTCTCAAGGTCTGATTGTGCAGTTCTTCGTTAAAATCACATACAAGCTTTGCTATAACGCCTGCCCTTTCCTGTGGTTTTCTCTGGTCCGACTGATCGGGATCGCTTAATGTCTTAATGAAAGACATATATCTACTCCGAAACACTTTTTACAAACACATCGAAGCGGGGAAGTTTGCAGCTCACCACACCATGTTTCGATGTATCTATCAAGCCTTTATCTTTCAGCCGTTCTCTGTATTGTGAAAACTCATTTTTCTTTTGTTTTGACAGTTCCAATATTTCTGCCGTTGGCATATTTTCTTTTTGAACGATAAAAGACATATACCACTTGTCCTTTGCTGACAGTTCAGACCATATTTTCGAATACACGTAGTATCTTAATGCATCATCATATTTTGCCAGCACTTCTCTGTTGATCTTGTGTGTTTCTTCTTCCCACAGGTATTTTCCCAACGCCTGATATGCAAACGGATAGCCTTTTGTCAAAAGTGCATATTCCATTGCTTCCTCATACGGAATACCAAGAACTTTTGAATACCTGTCTGCGATCAAAGTCACATTCAGCGGCCCCATTTCGAATTTTGGAGTTCTGTACAAAAACGTCAGATTTTTCTCATTTTCCAGATTTCTTATGTTCTCGTAAAGACCTGCCATGATGAGGTAAATTGGGAGTTCCTCTCTTATCATAATCTGAAAACTGCTTGCAAATTCCCGCATATGCTCGGTATTTGAAGCCTCATCAACAGTTACCAAGACTTTCTTTTTCTTCTTTTTTACTTCTTTCAATATGATCTCCATAGCTGATTCTATATCCGCTACGGGAGCACTTGTTGAAATGTTTAAACCTATACCGAACTTTGAGAGATTTACATCGGCATCTATGAACTTGGAGAGATAGTCTTTACTGTCATATAACTTTGCAACAAGTCCCTTCAGCATATTTCTTTCGGAATTAAGACGAATTATTATCCAGTCGCTCTCTTCCTTCAGTTTCTTTTCAATCGATGTCATTGTAACCGTTTTTCCGCTCCCTCTTGTTCCTGTCAGCATAAAACACGGATTTTGCACATATTCACCGGTTAATTCAGATGTTATCTCATCGATCACAGCATCTCGGCTTATATATTGCAAAGGCATCTTCCCAAAGTTTATTGCAAAAGGGTTTCGTTCCATATAACCGCCTTTCGTATATACTATTATATACTCTTATATACTTCGTTATTTGTCTATATACTTTTATATACTCTTATATACTTCAATTTAAATTATATACTTTTTTATACTTCTGTCAACGGACATATCTCTGAACTTCCTGTAGAAAATTCGTAAATGATTCATTGTTATGTTATCATTTAATTCGGTCTTGAATCAAGTTTCTCTTATGGCTGTAAAATATACCGAAGAACAATTGAATACTTTTGACAAGTCGTTCGTGATCGAACTTTTACTGGCTGAACAGGAACAGACCGAGAAACTGACACGGGATATTTCTGTTCTTACCGAAAAGATCACCTCTATGGATCAAAAGATGCAGAGCCTTTTGGCGCAGATTGTTCTCTCCAATAAGTACAGGTTCGGCAGGCGCACTGAAAAACTGGATGACGTTAATCAGATGTGCTTTACCGAAGTGGATGGAAATATCGTTTTCTTCAATGAAGCCGAAGCCAATGCCGATCTCTCCGATGAGGATGACGAAGAAGAGATCCTTTCACCTAAAAGAGGCAAAAAGAAAGTCAGTAAACATGAAGAAGATCTCGCGGGTCTTCCCGTTGAAAGGGTAGACCATTATCTCAGTACTGAAGAACTTACCGCAGAATTCGGAGAAAACGGATGGAAGCAGCTTCCCGATACTATCTCGAAGCGTTATAAGTTTGTACCGTTAAAGATCACCGTTGAGGAGCATCATATCGGTGTGTATGCAAGCAAAAAGGATGAAGGAAGGATAATCAGGGCTCCCCATCCCAAGAAACTGTTACGTGAAAGCCTTGTTTCCCCGTCTCTTGCTGCTGGTATCATCAATGCAAAGTATGTAAACGCAACGCCTCTTGCCCGGATAGAATCGGAAATGGCAAGATACGGTCTTTCGATAAGCAGGAAGAACATGGCCAACTGGATGATACGTATCGGTGAAGAATACATCGCACTCTTGTACGATTACCTTCATGAACTCATGTATAATTACCACGTCATACAGGCCGATGAAACACCGGTCCTTGTTAATCGTGACGGACGCAAGGCGGGATCCAAGAGTTACATGTGGGTGTATAGAACAGGGCATATGTACACGGAGCGGCAGATCGTGCTCTATGAATACCAGATGACACGGAACGCTTCACATCCCAGGGAATTCTTAAAGGATTACAGAGGAGTCTGCGTTACTGATGGGTATCAGGTCTATCACACCATTGCAAAAGAGCGCGAAGATCTGATAATAGCCGGATGCTGGGTACATTGCCGTCGCAGGTTTGACGAAGCCTGGGAAACCTCCGGTAAGAACCGATCCAAAGATGCCCTGTCATATATGGCATTGAAACAGATACAAGCCATATATCGAGAGGAGGGCAAGCTTAAGGATGAAACTCCCGAAAACAGGTTAGAGCAGCGACAAGTCGTGATAAAACCGCTTGTTGAGGCCTTGTTTTCGTACCTCAAACAAAACGAGCATAAAGTCCCAAGATCCGGAAAGCTTCATGATGCAGTAACCTATGCTCTGAATCAGGAAAAATACCTCAAGGTCTTTTTGGCGGACGGTGAGGTACCGATCGGCAACAATGCAAGCGAGAGAGCCATCCGTGGTTTCTGTATCGTGAAAAAGAACTGGCAGGTGATCGATACGATCAACGGGGCCAAGACTTCAGCAATGATCTACAGTATAGCGGAAACAGCTAAGGCTAATAATCTTAAGCCGTATGAATACTTTAAGTATATCCTTGATGTAATGCCGGAGCACATGGAAGATCATAACAGGGATTTCCTGAAAGATCTTCTTCCTTGGTCAGAGAATCTTCCAGCGGAGATCAGGAAACCGAAGGCATAAAATGGGCTGCAATAGCGGCCCTTAAAGAATCAAGGTACACACAGTGAAGCATTTACTTATCGACCAAAAAAATTGATCTTTCTAACATAAAAAATCCGTAGGCAGAATGTTCCTACGGATTTTCAATATTATCACAGGATTATTTTGACTTTGTCCAGCATATGCGAACGATATAGAATATAGTATAAAAATATCGGAATCAATGTAGATGCGAAGAAAATATCTGCTCCATAGTATCTAAATTCACGAAATACCAGTGTATAACCAAACGCCACCCACATATGCGTAAAATAGATTATTTCACTAACGTATCTCATATGTTCCCATATTGGATTCTGTGGCAATGTTATTTTACAGGAAGCACTCAATAAAATTCCAGCAATCATAAACTTTAACAAAAAGCCCCATGTATCCCCTGCTAAATATAATGCCCCCAATAATATTAGACCAAGAATTACACTAATCCGCCTACATAATATTTTCTTTTGAGCAATAATCCATCCAACTGCTATATAACCAAATCCAGACAAAATTCTCCCATTTCCAAATATAAATTTGATGCACTTAATTACCATCTCTATTTTTCTATATTCTGAGAAATCAACTGTCGTTAGTACTCCTATACCCCCCCCCATTAAAAATAAGGCCATCATAATCTTAAATATATTTTTATCTTCGATTTTATGTTCAGCCATAATACAAATTGAAGCAATCACAAAAAACACAGACAGTAAATACCAAAGTTGCCATGAGTAAAATTGTTGGCCTATAAAGAGAAATCCTCTTATACAATCGAGTACATATCTTGCAAATGACATATTATTTTCCTTGAATCCAAAAATAGTTATTGGCAGATAAATAATATTCCAAATGACATATAATGAGAGCACTCTCGATAGATACCTCCTACACACCTCCATATTTTTCCTGCATGATATATTCCCATCAATTTTTGAAAACAGAAGAAAACCTGATACTGAGAAAAAATATGGCACTGCCAAACTAGTAATCGTGTCAAATAATCGTTGCACCACAATAGACTGTATGCTATAAAGCGGCTGAGTATGAATAGCGACCACACACACCGCCATTATAAACTTTAATAAATCTATTCCGTAATAGTTTTTCTTTTCTATCATTATCTTTAATAATCACTTTACCTTTCTTATATTCACCATTTTCCAAGCTTTGCATCCCATTCTTCAGGAACAAACGGCATAAAACCACCACAGGGTGAAAACGTCAGTTCTGAGAAGTATACTTTATTGTTTATCTCATATAAATCAACCCGTAGGAATGGATGCCCACTGGATAAAGATTTTGCTATTTTCACCATTTCATCGAATTTTGCAGGCTTTGGAGGAAGAACTTCAAATTCAAGATAGTCAGATCGGCCAAACGGAGCTTTTTCCCAATTCATTGTCAAAAAACTCAACCGAGCAGTTTCATGGTTATCCATTCCATTTGAGACACAGAGATATTTAGGGGCACCATTAAAACAATAAAAATTGTAGTCCGTCAATTCATTACCTGATATATCTTCCATGTATTCCTCAGCAATAATCTGCGGCTTTACATTTTTATACGGCCACTCACGTCCTCCTTTATAGTAGTTCGTTTTCATGGAATTCTCTATTTTCTTTTTTGCTGCCTTTTTATTTAGGTTGTTTTTGTCCTTGCAAACAACCAATCCACCAGAATCGTGTGTACATTTTAGAACAAACTGCGTTGGCAATTCATCAAAATCAATATCATCAAATTGACTCCAAACGCCTAAAGTCGGAATAATATGTTCTTGCCCTATTATACTTGCCACATATTTTTTTGCCAGGAATCTATCTACCATCTCTGTATATTCTGGCTTTTGATCATTCAATTTCAACCATTGAAGTTTTTCATTAAATGTCACAGTATTATTGAGGTCAAGTTCTTTACCAAATTTTCTTTTATAGGCCATTTTCAAGAACGTCTCGTCATCCATTCCATCATAAAATCCCGAAGATATTTTAAGCCAATAAATGTGATTTTTCACTTTATCTATAAACGATTTCATTTTGCTCCTCCTGATTAAAAAACATACAAAATCAGAAAAGCAAAGCATTAATTCCTTATTTACTTGTAGGAAGTTTAATCCATTCCCCCATTTTAATCGCCCATTCTTCTGGTTGAATCGGCGCAAAGCCACTGCAATGGTAAAAGGTCAACTCTCCAACATATAACTTTCCATTCGCACAGTAGAAGTCAACTCTTAAATGGGGCAATCCTTTTGACAATACTGCTGCAATTTTTTTCATTTCATCAAAACGAATCGGTTTTTCAGGTAACACATCCGAATTAGGATCTCGCATTCTAATCGGCAAGTGAGTATAATCCATATCAAAAAAGTCCGTCGTCGGATTTTCTGCTTTGTCTTTCGATATATAAACAATTTTAGGTATTCCACCAAAACAGAAAAACTTATAATCCGTCAAGCACTCTTGCTCACCCGCTTTCGTTGCATCATCTTTAAGAAGAGGCTCTGCAATAATTCGAGGCTTTACATTTTTATATGGCCATTCGCGCCCCCCCCCGAAATAATTAGAATGCAAAGATTTATTGATCTTTTTTCTTGCTTTTTCCCTGTCAAGTTTACTTTTATCTTTACAAATAACCAGACCACCAGAATCATGTGTACATTTCAAGACAAACGCATTCGGAAGTTTTGTAAACTCAATATCATCAAATTTGTCCCAAACACCTAATGTTGGAACCACATACTCTTTACCAATTTTTTGAGCAATATAAGCTTTCGCTTCATATTTATCAACCATCGTTGTATACTCTGGCTTTCGATCATGAAGTTTCAGCCATTGAAGCTTTTCATTAAAGGTCACTGGATTTTTCAAATCTAATTCTTTTCCGAATTTTCTTTTGTAAGCCATTTTCAAGAATGACTCATCATCCATTTTGTCATAAAATCCCCATTCAATCTTTTTCCAATAGATGTGGTTTTCTACTTTGGACACAACAGCTTTAATGTTCATTTTATCTCCTTTTTAATCATCAGCGCTTAACTTTTCTCTTAATTATCATATTTATACAAGCCAAAAACTGATTTCTTTCCGTAATAAAATATATAAGTCCAGTCGTCACAAGTGCTATTATGCTTGCAATTACAGCATACATAATCCACTTACCCCAACTATTCATAATATATTTTCCAACTAACAACTTATATAGTATCACATTAAGAGAAATTACCAACACAACTCTCAATACTCTTAAAACTGATTTTTTGCAGGATATATCTAGAATATGCTTATGTGCGTAATAAATAATATCTGTTGTTCTATAAGCAAAAGAACATATAGTTCCAATCAGCAGACCATACATACCTAATGGTTTAATCAGTAAAATGGAAACCGTAATATTTATTACAGCTTCTAAAATTGCCCGCCATTGCGTTTCTTTGAAATGCCCCGCTGCGTTAATCATTGTCAAGCAAGGAATTCGTATATTATTTGCAAAGCCTATCAGCATAAAAAGGACAGCAAGCTTTACATCCACATAAGGAATATCCGTATATTTCTTCGTGTAAACGCTAACAAAGGGCAAAATCATTGACGCTGAAACGCCATAGACAAATGTTATTATAATATAATAGCCATATTCATACAAATCATAATTTCGTAATAGTGACTCTCTCTTATTTTTACTCATCAGCTGTCCAAAACTCGCTAAAGTTCCAGACGAAAAAATGTTCGTCAACAATTCATACAGTTTTTGAAAGACCAAATTGTAGACAGAGTATATACTAACCTGCACAAGACTTCCAAATAGTGTCAATAACGTAACATCGGTATTATAAACAACCAAACCCGCTAATTGATGAGCCATCGCAGACCATCTTTTTGACAGTGCTGAGTTATCCCTCACGACTTTTTTATCCAATCCCGGATAATTGTTTCGGCAGTATATGGACAAAATCATCATTCTGAAGATAACCATAACCGCAGGGATAGCCATTACAATCACAATACTTGCCTTAGCCCAAATCAAAATTACCTGAAGCCCAACACGAACAAAATACATTAAGGTATCGGCAACAGAAACCACAAACAGCCTCTGATCCGCTTGTAAGAGGACTTTATACTTACCGTATATGAAGCATTCCAGAGTACTACTTGCACCTATCACAATCATCAAAAGAACAATGATTATTGAAGGCAACTGATTTGCCAAAACAAATGGCAAAAAACCCGAAACTATTACTATTGCTATCGTATAAAGCCATCCTGAAACTGTATACAAATGGTCAATAGCGTTCAAAATCTGGTTTAATCTGTATGTATCTTTTTGGGCAAGAGGAGTGTATAAAGCTTGAACTGCCGCCGGTGCCAATCCCGCATTAACAAGTGCCACATAACTCATAATGTTAGAGACCGTCGTTGTATATCCATGTAAACTTGCACCATAGGCATTCAAAATCATGCTCGGCAAAACGAAACCAAATAATGCCGTCACAATTTGGTATGTCCCCATAAGTGCCATATTTAGCATTGATGCCTTTTTTTTGCTTAATGGCTTGCTCATTTTATAATCCTCTCATTGCTTCCTCTAAATACCTTTTGAACAATGGAAGTACTTTCTCTAAATTAAAAACCTGTGATCTTTCTATTGCACATTTTCCCATCTGCCTTTTCCGTTCAGGTTGTTTTAATAATTCCACAACTTTTTGGGCAAATGCATCTGTATCAAATTTATTTATAAGGTATCCATCGACTGAGTTCCTAATTATTTCGTCCGGCCCATAATTGTGAAATGCTACTACCGGGACGCCACAGGACATAGCCTCTAATATTGTCATTCCAAATCCTTCCCATCGAGAAGTTTGAACCATTACAGATGCTTTACTATAAAATTGATAAACATTATCAGTTATTCCAACCAGATTAGCAATTTTCCCCAATTCAGCCTCTTCTAGCTCTTTTTTTAACCAATTATTTGATGGCCCATCTCCAATAATATCTACCGTCAACTCAGGGATCTCTTCTGAGATTCTCTTTAACACTTCAACTAAATAGTCCAATCCCTTGTGTTCTCTTTCAAGCCTTCCAGCAAATACAACATGACCTTTTTCATACGTTGTTCTAACACCATCATTTTGAGGAAGAGGATTATATAGCACTTTACTATTTATTCCCAAATTACTGTCAAATTCTCTTTTATCAGACTTTGTCAAAACCCAAATACCATCCAACGCTGAATAGCATTTCTTTACATATTTCATTAATCCATATCCCGTTGCTCCTCTTTTTTCAAAGTATGAGTCGTATGTACTATGTTGCCAGCCAATAGTTTTTGCTGTTATATTTTCCTTGATCTCACCAAGAAGCAAACTATATTCAACACCAGCACCAATAATAATATCAAATTTTTCCGTATTAAAAAACTCAATATAATTCTTCTTCTCCAATGCCGCGATTCGATTATTTAAAACAAAGGGCAAGAACATATCGCTGTCTAAGAATCCAATTCTTTTGTTTAGTGCAAAAATATACCTTACAGGCTTATGTTCTCGATTCACAGACAATTCATCCAGATTTCTCAACTTGATTCGTTCATCAATTTTGAAAAGTTTTTTCCCTCTCATCTTAAAAGGCATTACAATGGTTATGCTGTAACTATCGTCATTTACTAGTTCATTTAAAATTGTAGTCACAACGCGCTGGATTCCTCCTAGCGTGTATAGATTTTGTACCAGAATACATAACTTCATTCTCGTTTCCTCTTAACAAATAACTAAGATTTAAAAGCAAAAACACTGAAACACAATAGAGTAGCATTTGATCAGATTGCGTTGTGATTCCGTTATAGCTATTGACATCCAGAACTAATATTAAGAAGACAATAAATACTTTAATATTTTTATTTTTTAATATCTTAATTGCTGGAATTGCAAACAAAACGACACACATCAATACGGAAAACCATACGCCAAATAGATATGCCCACCTTAATGGTGGGTACTCCAACGCAGCAATCATTCTCTCTGAAAGATTCATTCCTGCATGTCCTATCAGTAAATTAAATCTTAACATTCCGCCTTGAATAACGCGCAACAATGCCGTATTTCTTCCCGTTGTAATATCTCCAGATTCAAATCCTGCTATAAATCTTCCAATAACAGTATCTAACAAACCGTATCCGTAGGCCCAGTAAACTGCCGCTGCTACAATTATAAAATATTTCAAGCCTTTTTTATTTACGTATAACAGAGCAAACTCTATCGCAATCAAAACAAGCCCCGTTTTTCCGCCACACATTCCTATTCCTATTACACTAATAAGTGAGTAATACACAGTGTAAAATATAGATTTTTTTTCAATACAATAATTCACCAATGTATTAAACGAAAATGTTAATATCATAATCTCTGTGGTTAGCAGTGGATGTCCAAAGTAAGATACCATTCTACCTTGTCGAATAGATTCTATAAGAGAAGCTGCATTTGTAAATATTGCAATACTGTTTCCTATACCAACCCCCAAAAACATATCCATTAGTCCACATATTACAACAATAGTGGATGCTACTGTAAGTAACCTTGAAAACAATTTTGTGTAACAAATGATATCGTCATCATCCACTACAGAATATAAAATGTAAATAGGAAGAATTGTTGCGTAAATATATTTAACTTCTGATGTAGCTGTGAACTCTGGCAGCATCAAACTTTCCATAACAAAAAGAGCAACTAGTAATACAATCCATATCGGATTTGCAACTCCTAGTTTTCCATTTTTTGAAACACTTACTTTTCCACCATTATAATATCTCTTTGTCAATAATATTATACCCAACCAAGAGGCAACATTTATTAATGCCCATTCTGAATGGAGTACACTTGTTCTTATCGTGCTCGGCATAAACAGAAGCCCAATGCAAATTAGAAAGAATGGGAATTTTTGTTTTATATCGGATATTTTAACCTTCATTTCACTTCATTTCTCCATATTTATATAAGATTGAGCCACTGTTTAGAAATTTCAGACATGTCCAATTGCTTTCTAATTTTCACCGCTCCAAGAGATATTCTCCTTGCATAATTTCTATTAGCTACAATTTCATTCATTGCTTCCACTAACTGTTTTTTATCATTCATAGGAATTAATATTCCATCGACTCCTGTATGTACAAACATCTTTGCCCCTCCTATTGGGCAATCAGTCACAATAGTCGGGACACCCATTCCTAATGCCTCTAGCATTGAATTAGAAATTCCCTCGTGGTTTGATGTTGAAACATACATAGCTGCTTTATTGATTTCTTCAGGCAAATCAGATGCAAATCCAGGAAGCTTTACATACTCCTCTAATCCAAGTTCCTGAATTTGCATTTCATAGTTTCTTCTTAATGCTCCCTCTCCGTATATTGTAAGCGTATATTCCGGAAATCTTTCATGAAAAGCCGCAAACCCATCTATTAATAGCGCAAAATTTTTTTCTTCGGAAAAACGCCCAGCAGCAACAATTCGTTTTTCGCGTTCTCCCTCATACATTCCTGGGAGTTTTGCAGTATCCAGCGGATTCGGAATAATTGAACTTTTCTTTTGAATCTTTTCGGAATAATATGACTGTGCATCTGGAGTTTGAAAAACCATCCAATCGGCCAAAGAATATAAACAGCATTTTCTCATGAAAAAATCCCCAATTTTATCCTTCCACGGCAAATTGTTAAATTTAGCACGCGGATCGGCTCTTTCAGACATGATTACTTTTTTTCTTAACCCAATATTTGCAATCATTGTATATAACGAAATAATGGGAAGGAACGGAATCACTACTTCTGCCGCTGATTCTTTCATCACCCGATGCAGCTTTTTTATGCGTTTTATAGTTGCTAGTTTTCCGTCATCTGTGAATTGAACTATTTTGACTTTATCAGACACCGGATATACGATTTTCTTTGGTCTTAGAACCACAAGCGTAACGTCTGCTCCAAGCTCTGCACAGCCCGATGCTAATATTGACATTACCTTTTCTGCCCCACCGTCAGCCAATGAGCCAGTAACAAAAATCACGCTTTTTATCACCTTGTTTTAGTCCTCCCTCTCTTTATTTTGAGGCTACATACCTCAAAATATCTTCTGTGTTTCTCCCAAAGGGGCCACATCCATGAGCCATTTGAGAAATCCATATTCCTTGCCCTCTCGTATTTGCTTCTATCAGAACAAACTCTCCGTTTTGATCGACTGTTAAATCCCACGAAATAATTCCGAGCTGCGGGGCATTCAGATGTAGCTTCTTCGCTGTTTTGATAAGTTCTGGCACAAAACTTAGTTTATACCCCTTAAATACAGCATGTGTATCAGGATGTTCTTTATATCTTTTCCCAAATTCTGTAAACGCCTCATCATTCAGTTCACCCGAATCATTTACACCGATAAACATTCCGCCAGCATGAGCATTATCCAAATAGCTACCGCCTTGTCCTATTCTTAATGCAAGCGGCACATGGAAAACTTCACCATTCCAAAGATATGTAATAACTCTAAATGTATTGACTGCTCCTGCATACAACACAGCAAGTTGTTCATTTTGAGCAATACATTCCTGCACTATATATGTACCCTTTTTCTTTGCTTTCTCTTGCAAATTGTTCTTTATTGATTCTGCCCCTTTTATCTTCTCAACACCAACACCTGATGATGTATCCTGAACAGGTTTAATTATTGCCTCTGTTACCCCCCCCACATTAAAATTGTCACTTTTTAAATCCACAATATTTTTTTCTTCATCAAAGCAAATGCCATCGCATACTGAATAATATGTACGCGGCGTTCTAACGTGCTCTACGCCCACACAAAACAATGGAAGCAATAGTTTATCATCAAGAACATAGCGATAATCCATCGGATTCAGTTTTGGCTCTAACACACTTGAAAAAAGATATTCTGGAAAATAGTTTTCATCAAATTTTCCTGTAAAAGATTGATACAACCTATGCCAATCATATTTAATCTTTTTGCCATAAGTAGAAACAAATAATGTATCAATTTTATTCTCTTCTGCTTTCGTCAAGTGTACTGTTTCGATTAAGTTCTGTCGCCTAGGATCATTGATTTTCTTCATTTCTCCATGAAGTTGACCCATACTGTAGCTTCTCTCTATGAAGTCTTTCATCACCTTACGGCTGCTATTTAATACACCCATCATCTAACCTCCGGCAATTCAATCCAACTGCCGAATTTGTAATCCCACTCTTCCGGCTCAAACGGCATCAATCCGCTCCAATGGAAAAATGTCATCTCGCCAAAAAGAATTTTTCCATTGACATTGTACAAATCTACCCGCACTTCTGGCATTCCCTTTGAAAGTATGCCCGCAATGCGAAGCATCTCGTCGAAATTCGTCGGCTTCTTTATCTCTTTATCAGCATTAGGATGACCATTGGTAAAGGGCAGATGGTGAAACTCTGTGTCAAAGAAATCAAATTTAGTATCTGTTCCACGATCAGTTGCAATAAACATTGCTTTCGGCTTGCCATCAAAGCAGAAAATCTTATAGTCTTTTAATTCGTAGCCAGATTCGTCCACCGTATATTCCTCTGCGATAATTCTAGGCTTGACATCTTTATACGGCCACTCTCTATGATTGAGAAAGTAATTTCTTTTAAGACAATGTTCAATTTTCTTTCGTGCCTGTTTTAAGTCCAATGTTGATTTGTCTTTGCAAATAATCAAACCACCAGAATCATGTGTACACTTCAAAACAAATTGATTGGGAAGTTTGTCAAAGTCAATTTCGTTAAAGTGATTCCATACACCAAGACATGGAATCAGGTGTTCCCTTCCAATTCGTTCTTCAATAAACTTCCGTACTTCATATTTATCGACAAGTTGGGTGTAAAGAGGATTTCTGTCATAAATCTTCAGCCATTGCAACTTTTCACTATATGTTTGAGGATTATCGAAGTTACACTCTTTACCCATCAGATACTTAAATAAAATTTTGAGATATTTTTTATCAGCTTCAGGACTACCTTGCAGAATATGTCCCAAAGCATAAATGCTATATAATTTCCACTCAGAAAGTTTCATTTTATTTTCCGCCCTTATCCATCAATTTCAAATACAAATTTTGATACCGTTTACTCATACCCTCTGCCGTGAAATTTTCCATAACGGCGGTATAACTTCTCTCGCCCATTTCAAGCAGATTCTCATCCACCATCTGATCCATCAAGGCTGAAAGCTGCTCCACATTTCCAAGTTTATAGGAATGGCCACACTGAGGGTCTGCTTCCAAAACCTCCATGTGCTGCGGAATGTCCGATAGAAGTACAGGTAGCCCGCAAGCCATCGCTTCCAAAACACCATTAGGCAGTCCTTCGGATTTGCTTGTTGCCAAGTAAACATCAGAAGCATGGAGATATTCATTTACGTTGGACACCTTACCCCGGAACAAAATATTTGTATTCTTAGAAAACTCGTCTTTCAGTGCTTCAAAATTCGTTCCATCACCAAGCAAAAGCAAAACCGCATCCGCATCTTTCTTCATCGCCATGAAAGCCGTAATTGCTTCTCTTTGATTTTTTCTGTCGATAAATCCACCGCTATACACATAGATGACTTTTCCTAACGGCAAATCAAGTTTTCTCCGCACATCATCTATTTCGTCACAGTTTCTTTTTGTATATTGGCTCACATCCACGCCGTTGCGGATATACGGAATCTCCATATTCTGACGGCTTCTATACATTTTTGTCAAACTTTCGGAACACGTCACGAAAGGTTCGCCTGCTGCCATACGTTTCTTAATCAAATTCAAATCGAGAAAGGCCATAACTGTTCCGGGAATTTTCCCATAGTAGTCAGGATAATCCTCATAGCAATAATTTCTGAGTGTGACAAAGTGAATTGCTCTCTTATAGCCGAGCGTCATTCTGTACGGCGGCATACCGACACCCTGCACAATATCCGGTTGCAACTGCTCTAAAAGTTGTCCAACCTCTTTCTTTCCAAAGAGAACAGACTTTTTCTTGCTCATGTTTGCAGACAGTACGGGGATACCCAGCTTTTTATACTCATCAATCATTGAATTGTCTGCATCTTCCGGCCACACAGTTACCAGGCTAGGCTCAAAGACCCCTTTGTCCATGTTTCGAATAATATTCAGTGTCTGTTTGATTGGGCCATTCTTTTTACAATTTGTTTCTACAAAGGTAACTTTGATTTTCCCCACTCTTACTTCCTCATTTCTTTTTTGCTTTATATGAATACACCAATTTAAAAATTCTGATATCATCAATAAAATACCGTCGGAACATTCTTTTAGGCTCTTGCAAGAAACGGTAAAACCATTCAAGACCCACATTTTGCATCCATAATGGTGCTCGCTTTACTCCACCCGCCATAAAATCAACACACCCACCCATGGTAATTGATACTGGAACTTGGTATTTATCTTTATTATGATATATGAATTTTTCTTGTTTCGGACAGCCCAGAAATACAATCAAAATATCAGCATTACTTTCTTTGATTCTTCTATTAGCTTCCTCTAGCTTAATTTCATCTCTTTCAAATCCAAACGGAGGTGAATACGAATCTACAATATTTAATTTGGGCAGCTTTCTTTTAATATTCTCTGTTGCCTTTGACAAAACATCTTCTTTGCCGCCAAATAAAAACACTTTGTAATCTTTTTCGATTGCTAAATCAAAAACATCCCAAACAAAATCCGTCATACATACGCGTTCTTTAATTGGCTTTCCCAAATAACGTGAGAGTTTGACTACAATTTGACCATCTGTTAGAATCAGATCTGCCTTGTTGCAGATTTCTTTCAATTCTTCATCATCCTGCATTTTTACCACGATATCTGAATTCGGTGTTACAACATAGTGACATCCAACATCCTGGATCAGGCCATCTACCGCTTTCTTTGCTTCAGAGGCCGTCAGATTATCAACATATGTATTCAAAAATTTAATTCTATTCGTATTGACTCCCACTATTCTCTCCTCACTATCTTTCAATGACTTAAGACATACATCATCATGTGATCCAACATCATATGAATATCCTCAGAAATCTGCATATCATTGATATTTACATGGATATTATAATCTGCCATTTCTTTCATTTTTCCGCCGGAATAACCAACGATTGCAATCGTTGTACCACCGATGCTCTTTGCATACTCCATTGCGTTGACAACATTCTTGGAATTACCAGACCCAGAAATACCGATTAAGATGTCTCCACTCTTCATTTTATTCTTGAGTGGAAATCTGAATACTTCTTCATAACCAATATCATTTGCAACCGCCATTAATGTCGGAACATTGTCATTCAAGCATTCGAAATTGTATTTGTCATTCTGGTTTTCACTTACGCCCTTATTAAAGTCACAGCAGTAATGGCTTGCTGTTGCAGCCGATCCACCATTACCACAAATGAAGATTCTCTTTCCATGCAAACGTGCATCTTCCAAAACATTCATAACCTGATTCACTGAATTCAAATCAAGGCTATTAAGCACTGCAATCTCTCGCTCACGATATGCGTTAAGCTCATTAATATAATCCATTTGTAAAACTCACTTTCTATTATTTGCTTTTCAAAATATAATCAGCCGCTTCCAACAGGTTCTCTTTAACCGCAGTTGGTATGGCATCATACTTTCCATCTTGTCCTGCCTCTCCTGTTTTAACAAGAACTGTTCTCATTCCTGCATTGATTCCAGTCTGAATATCCATCGTTGTATCTCCGACGTACCAAGATTGAGTTAGGTCGATATTATACTTAACTGCTGCCCTCTGAAGCATTCCAATCTTGGGCTTTCGACAATCACAATCGATTTTTAACTCGGAAATTTCTCCTTTATACCCCTTGTGTGGGTGATGTGGGCAAAAGAACACATCATTTAGAAATGCACCTTCTTTTCCGAGGTCTGTTTCCATCTTCTTGTGAATGTTATCAAGTTCTTCAAAAGTACATTCGCCCCTTGCAATAACTGGTTGGTTTGTTGCGACAATTACCAGGTAAGGCGATTGATTCAACATTTTTATACCTTCAGCCACCCCTTGAATAAGCTCAAATTCGTCAACGCTCTGCAAAAAGCCCTTATGAACATTAATTGTTCCGTCTCTATCAAGAAATATCGCTTTTTGTTTATTTATTAAACACTTAGCATCCCAGATTCCGTCAAGTTGCTCTTTGCATACCGTTGCAAAGCGATCCGGTGTCCCAGCATCTTTAACATACTCAGGTGTGTTATATGCAAAGACTAGTCCATTTTTCATTAACGGCTCTACTAGCTGCGACTCGTAATCCAACTTTTCTTCTTCTCTTATTTGCTCCAACAAGCTACCTTTGAAAATCGAAAGTCCAGCATTTACACAATTTTTATAGTTATAGTTTCTTAAATTATTTTTAGAATTGATTCCTGTCACCCTGTCATCACTATCTACAATAAGAAGATCCGAATCATATGGATGCGCATTTGGGTGTGCCAAAAGTGTTACCACTCCGTTCTTTTTTTCGTGAAAAGAAATGAAGCGATTCCAATCAAGTTCAAACATTACATCGCCAAAAACAAGAATAACATCTTTGTCTTTTGCATACTTCTTCACATGGTACAATGCACCTGCTGATCCCAGTGGAATACTTTCCCGAATATATTTTATGCTAACGTCCCATTTAGAGCCGTCCAAGAAGTATTCTTCAATTTTCTCACCCAGATGACCGATGATTAATATAAACTCTTTTATTCCGTACTCTCTCAACTGGAGGATCTGCCACTCTATCATAGGCCTTCCGTTAACCAATAAAAGCGGCTTTGGAATTTCATCATGCGTCAATTCACGCATTCGTGTTCCTTTTCCTCCTGCCTGAACAACGGCAATATACTGTCTTTCCATCTTTCTCCTTACATGCCAGCTTCTACTGCATCTTTAACAGTCTGTCTTACTGCTTCATCAGAAGTATGTTTCGGCTTCCATCCTGTAGCGAGAACCTTAGAAATGTCATAGCTAAATCTAGGCACATCACCTTTCCAGCCTCTGTCACCGCCTGTATACTCAAACTTAACATCAGATAGTCCCAAAACGTCTACAACAATTTCAGCAATATGTGTTACTGTTGTTCCTTCACTTTCAACGCTGATGTTGTACACATCCTCTCCCGGCTTGAAATCTTCCGTCAGCTTTACAATTGCATCTACAAGATCAAGTACATAAATATACGGTTTGCACTGTGTACCATTGCCCAGAATTTCCAGAGAATGAGGATTCTTTCTCAGTTTCCTGATAAAGTCAAAAACAGCACCATGTGTCAGTCTCGGTCCAATTACATTCGGGAATCTGAAAATGACAACACTCATGTCGCACATTGAAACATAGGAAGAAATTAATGCTTCAGAAGCCAGTTTTGCTCCACCATAATAAGAAACAGGCTTAATTCCTCCAGTTGTCTCCGTCAACTTTACATCCAGCATTTCTCCGTAAACTGCAGACGTTGATGCAAAAAACATGTTCTTAACATTATGTTTGCGCATTCCCTCAAGGATTGCTCTTGTAGTAAGAAGTGTGTCATTAAAATCAATCGATGGTTCCTTACCACCCTTCTGAATATCCGAGTTTGCTGCCATGTGGTATACTGCATCAATCTCATTTTCCCCAAGGATTTTATCCACGTTGCTCTGATTCGCCAACTCCATCTCGTAAAACTTAAAGTTAGGATTGTTCATCAGATGCTCAATGTTCTGTTTTCCCATAATCAGCTTATCTGCAACAATAACCTTATTTCCCTTTTTCAAAAGTGCATCACACAAATGACTGCCAATAAAACCAGCACCACCAGCAACCAAAATATTCATATTATAATATCCTCCATCTTTTTAATCTGAGCAGGAGCTCCAACAGCCATGCAATTATCTGGTATATCTGTTAACACAACTGAATTAGCCCCTATTTTAACGTTATTTCCTACTCTAACATTTCCGAGAATGCACGCTCCTGCACCAATCATTACATTATCTCCTATAATTGGTGCTGAGTATTTTTCACCATTTGCTTTTGCACCCAATGTAGCATTTTGGAAGATTGTAACATTATTTCCAATCACCACCTCTGGTCCGATAACTACACCCAAGCCCTGATGCGGCAATTTTAAGTTACTACCAATTGATATATTAAAAGCAATATCACAGCTATAAATGATTCTATTAACATTCTTTAATATTTGTGCTACCCCCACCCACTTCCGAAGACGAGAATAGCACCTATTTGATAAATATACTAATCTACTTGCACTCATAATCTTTATATAAAATCTCTATCTGTCATCACAATAGACGCACCAGAATTGTCCATTTCAAACTCCATCTCTCGCAAATGAGAGAGCGCTATTCTTACGGCATTGTGTTTTGCTTCCGGAACATAAAAAAGCATAAAGCCCGCACCGCCTGCGCCGAGTAATTTCCCGCCTGTTGCTCCTGCCTTCATTGCGAGTTCATATGTCTCATCGATGAGCGGATTTGAAATTCCAGAAGCCAAGGAGCGTTTCAACATCCAGTTTTCGTGTAACAGTTCTCCCATTGCGTCTACACTATTGTTTTGCAACTCGTTTTTTAAAGTTCTTGTAATATCACACATCTTTTTCTGAACCGCTGCTTTATCAACCGTTTGAACATTTTTTGATTGCTCTTTTAAAATGGCAGAGGCAGAATGTGTTCCTCCAAGGTAGAACATCATTAAATTGTTTTCCAATTTAGAATAGTTTTCTGGCTTCATGATAATAGGTTCGACATTTACAAATCCATTCGGCATAAACTCATAGAACTTAAGTCCACCAAATGCGGCTGCAAACTGGTCTTGTTTTCCAATAGGTTCACCAAGTTTTTCGATTTCGACTGCGCATGCATCCTTTGCAAGTTTATATTTAGACACATACTGACCCGTATAGGTATTCAGAAGTTGTAACAAGGCAACTGTAAATGTACTAGATGAACCCAGACCAGTTCCTGCCGGGATATCAGCCATTGAAGACAACTCGACACCTTTCAAACAAAAATCCGAAAGGCACTGCTTAAAAATGCGATGCTCAATCTCCGAATAATCATGAACAATTTCTGTTTTAGAATATTTCAATACAATCTGATCTTTTTCAAAATAGTTATGAATGGTCAGATACATATACTTTCGGATTGTAGTACTTAATACACATCCACCATATTTCTCGTAGAAACTTGGAAGATCACTTCCGCCGCCACAAAAACTAACACGAAACGGTGCTCTTGTAATAATCATTTGTTTTCTCCAGTCTATCATCAATCTCTCTGGAAAATATCTCTCGTGTAAACTTTTTCTTTTACATCATCCAGACACTTGTCATAGCGGTTTGCGATGATGGCCTGACTCTTTTTCTTGAACTCATCCAAGTCATTTACCACTACTGAACCAAAGAACTTCTCGCCATCTTTCAGAGTCGGCTCGTAGATGATCACAGTTGCACCTTTTGCCTTGATGCGCTTCATGACACCCTGAATGGAGCTCTGGCGGAAGTTATCACTGTTACTCTTCATCGTCAGGCGGTAAACGCCAACTACAACTTCTTTTTCTTTGCTCTCATCCCAGCTGTCATTTGCTTCATAAGCACCAGCAATTTCCAGCACACGGTCGGCGATGAAATCTTTACGAGTTCGGTTACTCTCGACAATGGCTTCAATCAGGTTCTCCGGTACATCGGCATAATTTGCAAGCAGCTGTTTAGTGTCCTTGGGCAGGCAGTACCCGCCGTAGCCGAAGCTGGGATTGTTGTAATGAGTACCGATACGCGGATCAAGGCAAACGCCGTTGATAATCTGCTGAGTATTCAGCCCCTTCATCTCTGCATAGGTATCCAATTCATTGAAGTAGCTAACACGCAGAGCCAGATAGGTGTTGGCGAACAGCTTAACTGCTTCTGCTTCGGTAAAGCCCATGAACAGAGTGTCAATGTCTTCCTTGATTGCACCTTCCTGAAGCAATTCAGCAAAAGTATGTGCCGCTTTTACAAGACGAGCGTTTTCTACATCCGTACCGACGATGATACGAGAGGGATAAAGGTTATCGTACAGAGCCTTGCTCTCTCGCAGGAACTCCGGGCTGAAGATAATATTGTCGCAGTGATATTTTTCGCGGACACTTGCTGTGAAGCCAACAGGAATCGTGGACTTAATTACCATGATTGCTTCCGGGTTATACTCAATCACCAACTTGATAACAGCTTCAACCGCAGAAGTATCAAAGAAATTTTTCTTACTGTCATAGTTGGTAGGAGCCGCAATAACAACAAAGTCAGCGTCAGAGTATGCGTCTTTTGCGTCCAGCGTTGCGGTCAAATCCAGTTCTTTCTCTGCCAGATACTTTTCAATGTACTCATCCTGAATCGGAGACTTTTTGTTATTGATCAGCTCTACTTTCTCAGAAATGATATCTACTGCCGTCACCTTGTGATGCTGAGACAGCAACGTAGCAATGGAAAGCCCAACATAACCAGTACCAGCCACTGCAATCTTTAAATCCTTAAACTCTCTCATGATATTTATCTCCTCTATTTGTAATCAGCAAAGTGCCAATATAAAACTTTCCTTATTTATAAAACTCAGCGTACCACTCAGCGAAGTTCCTCAGACCAGTCCGCAGACTTGTGCTCGGCTTGTATCCGAAGTCACGCTCCAGTGCGCTGGTATCTGCATAGGTCACAGGCACATCACCCGGCTGCATCGGAACAAGTTCCTTGTGTGCCTCGAAGTCATACTCTTCCGGCAGAACTTTTGCTCTTACTAACTCCTCACTCAGAATCTGCACGAAGTCCAGCAGATTCTCCGGATTCTGATTGCCAATGTTGTAAACTGCATACGGCGGAATCGGCAGCCCATCTTCACCGTTCTTCTTGTCCGGTGCTTTCTTCATCACACGGACAACACCCTCAACGATGTCATCCACATAAGTAAAATCACGCTTGCAATTGCCGTAATTGAAGATTTTGATAGTTTCGCCCTTCACCAGCTTGTTGGTGAATCCGAAGTAGGCCATGTCCGGGCGACCTGCAGGACCATACACGGTGAAGAAGCGCAGTCCAGTGGACGGAATATTATAGAGCTTCGAGTAGGCATGTGCCATCAGCTCATTAGATTTCTTAGTGGCTGCATACAAAGACACCGGGTTATCTACCTTGTCGTCGGTGCTGTATGGAACCTTCTTGTTGGAACCGTAGACGGAGGAAGAAGAAGCATACACCAGGTGCTCTAGACTCTCGCAATGGCGGCATGCTTCGAGGATATTGAAAAAGCCGACCAAGTTAGATTCCACATAGGCATCCGGGTTGGTGATGGAGTAACGCACACCAGCCTGTGCTGCAAGGTTGACGACCACAGACGGCTTGTACTTCTCGAACAGCTCTGTGATTAGCTCCTTGTCGGCGATGTTGCCTTTGACAAAGGTAAATGTGGGATACTTGGCCAGCTCGTTCAGGCGGAACTCTTTGAGTGCCACGTCGTAGTAAGCATTCATGTTGTCGATGCCGATGACCGTAGCAGAAGGAGCCTCCTGATAAATTCGTTTCACAAGGTTGGAGCCTATGAAACCGGCTGCACCTGTGACTAAAATCGTTTTATTATCTAAAGTAACTGTGCTCATATGTATTCCTCCATTTTTGTTAACTTCCTAATCTATACACACATCCGCTCATCGCAGATAGTATTTCTTTTTCCTCATGCCGCTCACACGGCTAAGTGTTTCCTTATGCTGTCGTATCCAATTACCCCAGCAATCATGTTTCTACTTCATAAAACATCCGTTGAGTACACTTGTCTCTATTTCTCTATATCCGAAGTGTTGCTTTATATAATCGAACCCCGTATACCCTGCAATGACGTTTTTTCTAAGTGTTGGATTGTTGAATTGAACCCTGTCGGTGCATGAGTTTTGTTAAAACTGTATATATTACCCAGTCCATTTCTAGCCATTCATTATTCATCATGAACAAATCCCTCATCTCCACCCGAAAAACCATTAACAAAAATTCATAGGTTAGCCACATCACTCCAAACTCTCTAAAAAACCACTACACTGTAGCTTCCTTAGCATCAAGCGTAGCGGTCATTCTCAGTTCTTTTTCTGCAAGATACTTCTTAAAGTGATCATCCTGTATCAGCGACTTCCTATTATTGTCCGGCTCAAACCGTTCCTTCATAAAGCACTTTATCCCCGACAGACACTCTTTCCACGCCCGGCTTTTTGTTTTTGTTGAAGTTGAAGCTGAGCATATACCCTGTGGTAAGGCCGAAATAATCGAGGTAATCACTGATCTGCTTTTCGCCCTTTTCATTATACCTGTCGCCGTGCCAGATCTTAAGTTCGATAACATATCTTCTTCCAAGATAATGAATGATTACATCCATTCGTCTCTGGTCACGGGTCTGTTCTTCTATGGTATAGGTTCCGGTCCCGTTGATTATGGGAGCCAGATATGTAATGAACCTTTCTCTGCCTTCTTCCTCAAGGAACTTATCTGTTTTGTCCCTGTGAATACGATTATGTTCCGCAATAAAATGTTCCATGATCGTTCTGACATCCAAATTGCCGTCCTCGTCAATAAATATTGACTTATTGGCAGCCGCAGAACGCCTCATGTCTTCATTCTTGTTGCTTTCGCCGATGAAATGCGTATACAAAAGCATTTCAAAAATACGGTTAGAAACAGCAACAGTATTATGGTTGTTACGAATGAAGCCATACATATTAAGTTGCTGCTGCTGTTCATCATAGGTAAGCCACGGGTAAGTCTCTCCGTTAAGAAGGATTTTCTGCAATCTTTTCTTAATCTCAGGATTATTGGTCAGTTTGGCAAGCAAAGATTCAAATAAAGCATTTCTTTCAGAAAGAAGCTCCCTTCATGTAAAATCAATATTACAACATTTATTTCCTCTGTTCAACCATTCTTTACACCGCCCCGTCTCTCTTCAGCATCCCAAGCACAGTCTTTCCAAGTATCTTGATGTCACCTCTGATACTGAAGTTTGCGATGTACTTTGTGTCCAGCTTCACGACTTCCTCGAAGTCCATGATATTACTTCGGCCGCTGGTCTGCCAGAGGCCGGTGATGCCGGGCTGCATGGTGAGACGTGCGCGATGATGGTAATCGTACTTTTCCCACTCGTCAAGCGTCGGCGGGCGGGT
>JAEEGL011789817.1_pt1 | contig 36589 bp, 38 predicted proteins | sample 9134231 | NCBI WGS metagenome assembly JAEEGL01 (sample SAMN16246548, study PRJNA631951) | gut metagenome | biome: gut microbiome; feature: rumen; material: fiber-attached | host: Bos | place: Iran: Karaj | collected 2018-10 | reverse complement strand
TCGTGTGAAACAGATAGAGATGCTTCTCTGTCCGTTTCGAAATGACAAACTGAGAAAGGCAATAAATGATATCGGCCCGCAATTTCTGCGCGCCGATCACTCTCCAAACGGATAAATCTTTTGTTTTCAGCTCTTTCATAAGCTCAGGCATAATAAGTCCCTTGATGGGAATTATAATAACTCGTGCATGCGCTTGTTACAATAACATCCTTTTCAAAATTCTGGACGTTTATTTCGGGAGCAACATATTTCTTCATAAAACACCTCATTTTTTATCTGTAATACGGATCATGAATATGCGTAGTGGTACAACCGCTTGTTACAATAACATCCTTACTGAAATCCTGAATCGTCATTTCAGGTGCAATATATTTTTTTATAAAACCACCTCGTTATCTTTTTATTGATTATAAAATAAGAAATACGGTATTTCAATGCTATTATTGTAAGAAAAATGTAAATAAATTATGTTTATTTAAAATAACCGTTTAAAATTGTTTTTATTTTATTTTTAAAAACCACTTGATTTTTCTATACGTTTTCTTTACAATAAGAATATATAAAGGGGATTGGATTTTTTATGGTTTATCATCGTATTCGGGATTTGCGGGAAGATGGGGATTTTCTGCAAAAAGAGCTGGCTGCGTATTTGAGCTGTTCGCAGGTTTGTTATTCTCACTATGAGCTTGGAAAGCGGGATATCCCGACCGAGACGTTGATCAAACTCGCGCAGTTTTACAATACCAGTACGGATTATATTCTGGGTCTGACCGATGATCCTACTCCGTCCGTTCGGAAAGAAAAAGAATAGAATGAACAGGAAAAAAACAGAGGAGATTTGTCAATTCGACAGATCTCCTCTTTTGATTCTTCGCGTGAAATCAGATATGTAACAATTCGCTGTAAGCGCGGAGCGCTCCGTCGGTCTCATGCGCGAGAACCTTCTTCGCGAGGACCTTACCGAGCTGCACGCCCTCCTGATCGAAGCTGTTGATATTCCATACGAATCCCTGGAACATCACCTTATTCTCAAAGTGGGCCAAAAGCGCGCCAAGCGCTTCCGGCGTAAGCTGATCCCCGACGATGATGCTGGACGGTCTTCCGCCGGCAAACGCTTTATTGGCATTCGCATCCGTTTTTCCGCAGGCAAAAGCCATGATTTGTGCCGCAACGTTTGCGCACAGCTTCTGCTGGCTGTTGCTTCCCTGAATGGTCAGATCCATTCCGGCCTGATTCTTCCGAAAACCGATGAACTGCAGCGGGACGATATCGGTTCCCTGATGCAACAGCTGATAGAAGGAATGCTGACCGTTGGTTCCGGGTTCGCCGAAAATAACCGGCCCCGTCAAATACTCGATTTTCTCCCCAAACCGGTTCACGGATTTGCCGTTGGATTCCATATCCAGCTGCTGGAGATGCGCCGGGAATCTGGACAGAGCCTGAGAATACGGCAAAACAGCCGTATAAGGATATCCGAGCACGTTCCGCTCATAAACGCCGATCAACGCATCCAGCATATCCGGGTTCTTCAGCGGATCCGGTTCACACGCAAGACGGTCCTGCTCCGCAGCACCGATCAAAAAACGCTGAAAGATTTCCGCGCCGAATGCCAGCGAGAGAATAACGCCTCCGACGCAGGAAGTGGAGGAATACCGTCCTCCGATATAGTCGTCCATAAAGAAGGCTTCCAGATACTCGCTGCTGTGTGCAAGCGGGGACGTCTCACTCGTTACCGCCACCATATGGCGCGATGCATCCAGGCCCGCCTTGGCGAGCGTCTCTTTTACAAACGTCTCATTTGTCAGCGTTTCGAGTGTCGTACCCGATTTGGAAACGAGGATGAACAACGAACGGGACAGATCAATATCCTTTAAGACAGACGCCGCATCATCCGGATCCACATTGCTGATGAAGCGCGCGCCCATACGGAAACATCCATTGGCCTTCGCCCAGTTTTCGAGCGCAAGATACATCGCACGCGGGCCGAGGTCACTTCCGCCGATGCCGATCTGAACCGCCGTCGTGAAGGTTTCTCCTTTTTCGTTTACGATCTCTCCGCTGTGTACCTTCGAGGCAAACAGCGCCGCTTTTTTCTGTTCCCGGACGTAAAATTCCCGCTTGTCGACGCCGTTCACAACGACCGGATCGCCAAGCTGTCCGCGCGTTAATTGATGCAGCACAAGCCGCTTCTCTCCCGTATTAACGACATCGCCGTTATACAGAGAGCGGTATTTTTCAATCAATCCTGCTTCAACGGCAAGCTCCGCAAGATCGCGCAGCACATCTTCATCGACGGCTTTCGCTGCGTAGTTATAAACCAATCCGTTCGTCATGGGAACCTGATAAGCGGCAACGCGGGAAGCGCCTTCTTCCCCAGACATTGCTTTTGCAAGGTCAAACTGTCCCTTATGGGACTGCAGCTTCTTATATACAGGCAGCGTATCAAAATTTTTCCATTCCGGCATCAAAATTGTCCTCCCTATCCATAGAAAATAATGCAGTCGGATACCCGGATGAATATCAAACAAGTACAGTATACCACGGAAGTGTCGGTGTAGGAATCCCTTTTTTTAAAAAAATGCGGCTATCCGAAGGATTTTCTCCTGTTCGAATAGCCGCAGATCTGTTTTTTATAACGGATCAATAGACGCGCATCGGAACGATCAGATACAGATACGAATCGCCCTGCACCGGCCGGACCACGCACGGGCTGATCGCGCTGTTGAATTCCAGATAAACCGTCTCATCGGTAATATTGCGAAGCACATTGATGAAATACTTCGGATTGAATGCAATTTCGATCGGGTCACCGACAATCTGTACTTCCGTTTCATCCTCCACGCGGCCGAGGTAGCTTTCCGCGCGAATTTGCATCGTATTGTTGTCAAATGCGAGTTGAATGCTGTTGTTGCCCTCACGTGAGATGAGCTGCGCACGATCGATCATCTCTGCCAAAATGGAAACGTTCACCAAAACACGCGTTTTGCATTCCTTCGGAATGATGCGCTTATAATCGATGTAGTTGCCGTCCAGCAAACGTGCGGTAAGCCGTGTGTTTCCGACTTCAACGGTGATATGCGTCGGCGTCAGGGAGAGCGTAACGGTTTCTTCCGCTTCTTCCGCCATTTTGCCGATTTCGGAAAGCACCTTTCCCTGAACAATCGTGCTGCGGTCCGCAATTTCATGATCGAAGCGGAAAGACGTCAAGGCAAACTGGAACGAGTCCGTTGCCACCAAGGAAAGCACATTATTCGATGCTTCGAGCAGGGTACCGGTCAGAACCGGACGCGAGTCATCCTGCGAAACGGCAAATACGGTATGTTCTACCATAGTTTTGAACGTATCTTTCGGCAGCGTCAGATGATACTGCTCACCCTTTGCCTTCATCAGCGGGAATTCGTCGTATTCGATGCACTGTACGCGTTGACGGATCCTACCGCATTTCAGGCTCAGAACCTGTCCTTCAAGCAAAAACTCCACGGAACCGGAGGGAAGCTTCCGAAGGACTTCCGCAAAAAACTTGCCCTTGACCACGCAGGAGCCTTCTTCTTCCACCGTTGCTTCCAAAAGAGATTCCTTTTGGAACATCAGGTCCGAACACGCAAGGTGCAACCCTTCCTTCTTGGCTTCCAGCAAAATGCCGTCAAGCACCGGCATGGCCGAACGCACCGGCAATGCTTTGATTACGGAGAAAACGCCGTTTCTTAAATCGTCCGCGTCCAAAATAAATTTCATACACATTCCTTCCCGGATTTCCCTATAACAGGGCTTTCCTAATATTGTTTCAAGTAGTAGTAACAGTAGGGGGTGTGAAAATCGTTGATAAGTCCGTTTTTTCCCGATCCTGTCAAGTTTTTTTGCGTGGAAATCCCGTGTGGGACGGGTGTGGATGAAAAAGTGGGTTATCCCCATTTTCCATTTTGTCCCCGTTGTCCCAATTTTATCCACTTTTCCTATCCACAAACGGTGGATAAAATTGTTTACCTTATTATATTATGACTGTCCGTTCAGTCGCTTTTCGATGTTGTTCAGCTCTTCCCGGAATCCAAAATCCGTTTCGACCATCGACCCGATTTTTTTGCAGGCGGAAATCGCCGTTGTATGATCGCCTCGATCAAAGAGCTGCGCAATTCGCTTATACGGTAAATTCAGCTGCGTATGGCATAGGTACATCGCGACCTGGCGCGGCAGAACGATTTCCTTATCGCGCCGCTGCGACATCAGATTGTCCACCGAAACCGAATAATACGAAGCGACGATCTCCTTGATTCGTTCCGGTGTAACGGTGATTGCGGATTCATCCGGCAAAAGATCCTTCAACGCTTCCTGCGCAAGCGACATCGTGATCGGCATATTCTTCAACCTGGAATACGCAATGACGCGCGTGAGACTTCCTTCGAGCTGACGAATGTTGTTGATGATGTGTTCGGCAATATAAAGAATCACATCCTCACCGATGTTCACCCGGTCGAGCTGCGCACGGTTTTTCAAAATCGCGATACGCGTTTCGCGATCCGGCGGCTGAATATCCGCCACCAACCCCCATTCAAACCGGGAGGAGAGACGTTCCTCAAGCGGCTTGATCTCTTTCGGAGGACGGTCGGAAGAAATCACAATCTGCTTTCCGAGATTGTGCAGCGCATTGAACGTATTGAAAAATTCTTCCTGAACGGATTGTTTTCCCGCGATAAACTGCACATCATCGATCATCAGCAAATCGACATTGCGATATTTTTGCCGGAATTCGACATTTTTGCCGGCACGCAGCGCTTCGATCAGGTCGTTCGTAAACATTTCGCTCGTAACGTATACGATCCGCGCGGATGGGTTCCGCTCGATCATCGCGTGACCGATGGCATGCATCAGATGCGTTTTGCCGAGACCGACGCCACCGTAAATAAACAGCGGATTATAAGCGCTGCCGGGTTCATCCGCCACGGCAAGCGCGGCTGCGTGCGCAAAGTTATTGGATTTTCCGACGACGAACGTATCGAACGTATACTTCGGATTCAGATTCAGCGTCGGCTTTTCTTTCGGTTCGCCGGCAATTCGTATAAAATCTTCCCTCTGATTCGGGAGAATCATCATCACGTCAAGCAGGGAAGGATCCGATTTTTGGACGCCGCGGCGCACATATTCGAAATAATATTTGATTACGGTGGATTTTGTGACTTCATCGGGCGCTTCGATCACAAGAATACCATGTTCGATAATGACCGGGATTAACGGTTCAATCCATTTATGAAAACTGATTTCGGGGATTTGCGACCGGACGAACTCCCGCGCATCCTCCCAAAGTTGTCTGATTTCTTCCATTCTATAGAGTACTCCGTTTCGAGGGGATATTCATACAAAGTTATAATAACAGAAAAGAACCAAAAAGAAAAGAGATTTTTACTTGTCTTACACATCGGTTTCTCCAAAATCGGACGACCTTTTTTCAAAAGGGTGCATATATGGGATAAGAACAGCGCTCTTTGAAAACGAAAAATAGTGTTGTGAAGAAAGGAAAACTATGATATACTAAAACATATCACAAAAAGAGGAATCTCATGGGCAAACGGGCTCTGTATCGCGAATATCGGCCGACAACGTTTTCCGAAGTGATCGGGCAGGATCATATCACGACCATTCTGAAAAATCAGGTGCGGGAACAGAATTTTTCCCATGCCTATTTGTTTTGCGGGTCCAGGGGAACCGGAAAAACCAGTTCTGCAAAGATCCTTTCCCGCGCGGTCAACTGCCTCCATCCAAAGGATGGGGAGCCGTGCAAAACGTGTGAAGCGTGCCGGATTGCGCTTGAAGGAACCGCAGATATCATTGAAATCGACGCTGCTTCCAACAACGGCGTTGATAACGTTCGTGAATTGATCGATCAGGCGCAGTTTGCGCCGCTGCAGCTGAAATACCGCGTCTTTATTATCGATGAAGTGCATATGCTCTCGACCGCGGCATTCAATGCGCTCTTAAAAACGTTGGAAGAACCGCCCAAGCATGTTCTGTTCATTCTCGCGACAACGGAGCCGCAAAAGCTCCCCGCAACGATCATTTCCCGCTGTCAGAGATTCGATTTTCATCGGCTCACGATCGCGCATATCCTTGCGCGGCTGCAGACGGTGTTGAAAAGTGTCGGCGCGGAAATCGAACCGGATGGATTGCGTCTGATTGCCCGCGCGGCGGACGGCGGTATGCGCGACGCGCTTTCGCTTTTGGATCAATGTCTTTCTTTTTGCGGGAATAAAGTTTCGAAGCAGGATGTACTCGATACGCTCGGCAGCGTCGGACAGGAAGTTTTATTCTCCATGTCCGCAGCAATCTTATCCAATGACGCCGCAAAATGTCTTTCGATTTTAAATGAAGTCGTACGGAACGGCCGCGATCTGACGGTGTTTACCGGTGATCTGAATGCGCATTTGCGCGCGCTGCTGCTCGCAAAGACCTGCGGCGATTGCAGCGATTTATTGGATATCACCGATGATCAGATGGATCAATATCGGAAGCAGGCGAATACGGCTTCCCAGGAACAGATCCTGTATGCGCTCGAAAAACTCGTTGCGGCACAGAGCAATCTTCGCTATTTCACTGCGCCGCGTATTTTGCTCGAATCGACGCTCGTGCGCGTCTGCAGACCGGTCGATGAGCATACGGTAGAAGCGCTCGAAGCAAGGATCGCGCAGCTTGAACAAAACGGCGTACGGGTCGTTTCAAAAGCGGAGACACCTGCTTTCTCAAGTCCCGAGCCGGAGGAGTTGCCGATACCGGAAGCGCCGCCCGAGGATCTGCCGCCGTGGGAACCGGAACCGGAAAAACCGCAGCGAGCGGTTCAAACAACCAATCCGAAGCAACCGGAGCCGAAGCAAAGTCCAGATTCCAAGACGACGGCCGATTCCGATCCTTCGGCGATCAATGAACCGGATCGGCTTTGGAAAGCGGTCCTGGATCGAATCAAGCGGAAAAATCCGATCGTCTTTATGCTCGCCGGCGCGGGAAAAGGCGTGTCGATCAAGAACGATCTCCTTACGGTCGAGTTTCCTTCCAATGCAGAATCGAAGATGACGATGCTGAACGCTTCGATGAATCTGAGCATTGTGAATGCGTGTATGAATGAGGTCAAAGAAGGAATGACGGTCGTATTCCGATCGGAACAACTCAATGCGGGCGAGCAGAAATTGAAAAGTCTGTTCGGCGATGCGTTAACGATTGAAGATTCGTAACGGATTGATTATTGATAAAGGAGTACTACTATGGCAAGAGGCGGATTCCCGATGGGTGGCGGCAATATGCAGCAGCTGATGCGTCAGGCGCAGAAGATGCAGCAGGATATGCAGAAAAAGCAAGCAGAACTGAATGAATCGACGTTTACGGCGCAGGCCGGCGGCGGGATGGTAACCGTAACCGTTTACGGTACGAAAGAACTGAAGTCGATCGAACTGAAGCCGGAAATCGTCGATCCCGATGATGTGGAAATGCTGCAGGATTTGATCGTGGCGGGCGTGAATGCGGCGATCAAGGAAGCAAATGAGACGGTCGAGCGTGAAATGGGTAAACTGACCGGTGGGATGAATCTGGGCTTCTGATATGGCAATTGCTTCCGTTGAAAAACTGATTACGCAATTGGCACGGTTGCCCGGCGTCGGTCGGAAAACCGCCCAGAGGTACGCGTATCATCTGCTCGGCGTTTCCGAGGAGCAGGCGTTGGAATTGGCGGACGCGATCCGCGATGCGCGGAAACTCGTTCATCCTTGTCCGATCTGCGGCACGTTTACCGATCTGGAACAATGCGAAATCTGTACCGATCCGAAGCGGACCGATGCGGTGATCTGCGTCGTCAGCGATCCGAAGGACGTGATGGCGATGGAAAAAACGCGCGAGTTTACCGGTCGATATCATGTTCTGAATGGATCCCTGTCTCCGATGAATGGCATCGGCCCGGCGGACCTAAGAATCAATGAATTGATGCAGCGCTGTGAAGGAGATACAGTCAAGGAAGTGATTCTTGCCACGAATCCCGACGTGGAAGGCGAGGCTACGGCGTCGTACCTTGCCAAGCTGCTCAAAGCGAAAGGGATTACCGCAACGCGGATTGCGCACGGCGTACCGATCGGCGGTAATCTGGAATATACCGATGAAGTGACGCTTGCCAAGGCACTTGAAGGGCGTCGCGTTTTGTAAGGAGGAAAAATGCAGTCTCCGATTTCTGTTTGTTCCGAGGTGGGCAGACTCAAAAAAGTTCTGCTGCACCGTCCGGGGAAGGAACTCGAAAATCTGATGCCGGACTATCTGGCGCGCCAGTTGTTTGACGATATTCCGTATCTCGTGACCGCCCAGCAGGAGCATGATGCGTTTGCCAAGACGCTTACGGAATGCGGTGTCGAAGTGCTGTATCTCGGTCAGCTGTTGTTTGAGGCGGTGGAAGCCGGAAATGCCCGGGAAGAACTGATCTGGGAATATCTGCACGAGGCGAATATTCAGGCAGAGCATACGGCTCGTGCCGTTTCCGATTATCTTTCCTCGCTTCCGCTCGATCAACTGCTGCAGACGATGGCACGCGGCGTTCGGAAAACCGATCTTCCTTCCATCACAAAGCAGCACCTGGTTGATTATATCGACGAATCATATCCGTTCTGCGTGGACCCGATGCCGAATCTTTACTTTACGCGCGATCCGTTTTCCTGCATCGATCGCGGCGTGATGATTTCCACCATGGCGAACGTTGTCCGCGCAAGGGAAACGCTGTTTTATAAGTACATTTTTAAATACCATCCGGTCTATAAGTGGGTGAAGAAATACCATGAACGAACGGATGTGCATTCGATCGAGGGGGGCGACTGCCTGGTCCTTTCCGAAAATACGTTGTGCCTCGGTATTTCGCAGCGCACGACGCCGCAGGCGATCGAATTGATGGCGAACCGGCTGATCGGGGAACATTCCGATATCCAACGGATCCTTGCGGTAGACATTCCGAAATCGCGCGCGTTTATGCATCTGGATACGGTTATGACGATGGTGGATCGAAGCACCTTCGTTGTGCATCCGAACATTCTGAAAACGCTGCGTTGCTTTACGATCACCAAAGAAAACGGCCGTGTTTGCATCCATGAGGAGAACAAACCGATCACGGAAGTCTTTGCAAACGCGCTCGGCTGCGAACAGGTTCGCTTTATCGAGTGCGGCGGCGCAAGCATGATCGATGCGGCACGTGAGCAGTGGAACGACGGCGCGAATACGCTCTGCGTTGCGCCCGGAGAGGTCATTACGTATATGCGAAACTACGTGACCAATCGGATTCTGCGGGACAACGGGATTATCGTCCATGAAGTCCCGTCTGCGGAGCTTTCCAGGGGGCGCGGAGGTCCGCGCTGTATGAGCATGCCGTTCGTCCGCGAATCGCTGTAAACCATCGGCATCACAGATCTGGATTGTTTCACGGGAAACATTCGTCAAGGAACGGAAAATGTTTCCCGTGAAACATTGTTTTTTTCAGAGCAACATGGTACAATGGGATCCGAAATCAGAAAGGAATTCGGTATGACAAGAATCATTGCCATTACAAATCAAAAAGGCGGCGTCGGAAAAACGACGACGGCAATCAACTTAAGCGCTGCGATTGCGAAAAAGGGGCAGAGGGTTCTGCTTGTTGACCTCGATTCACAGGGAAACGCGACCAGCGGACTCGGCATTGCGCGAAAGAAGGAGATGCTTTCGAGCTATGATGTGCTGATGAAGGATGTATCGCTGACGGAGGCTGTCGTTCCGACCCGGATCGATTCGCTGCTTGTGCTGCCGTCGAATCTGAAATTGGCCGGCGCGGAGGTTGAGCTTGTGGAGGCAGAGGAGCGCGAATACCGGTTAAAGAATGTTCTGAAAGGCGCGGTCGACGGATACGATTTTGTGTTGATCGACTGTCCGCCGTCGCTCGGACTTTTGACGTTGAATGCGTTGACGGCTTCGGATGCGATTCTGGTTCCGATTCAATGCGAGTATTTTGCGCTGGAGGGGCTCTCGCAGCTGATGAACACGGTCAAGCTCGTTCGCCGCACACTGAATCCGCGGCTCGATATTCAAGGCGTTGTTCTTACAATGTTTTCCGGACGGATGAATCTGTGCGTGCAGGTGGTTGAGGAGGTCAAACATTATTTCAAGCATAAGGTCTACGATACGATCATTCCGCGTTCGATCCGTATGAGCGAAGCGCCGAGTCACGGACTTCCGATTTGCCTGTATGATCCGCGCAATATCGGAACGAAGGCATACGATGCGTTGGCGGATGAATATTTGAAACGGGAGGGCAAATAAATGGCGGTCAAAAAGGGACTCGGCAGAGGGCTGGATGCGCTTTTGGACGAACTCGACCTTGAAGAGAAGGAGAACGGGCAGATCGAGCAGGTCAGTTTGTACGATATCGATACCAATCCGGATCAGCCGCGCAAGACGTTCGATGAAGAAAAGCTCAAAGAGCTTGCAGCGTCGCTCAAACGTCACGGCGTCGTGCAGCCGCTCATCGTCAAGCGGAACGGTCTTCGTTATACGATTATTGCGGGCGAACGCCGCTTCCGCGCGGCACGGCTCGCAGGGCTCACAACGGTTCCGGTGCTCGTTTCGGACATGGACGAGAACGCAATCATGGAGGTTGCGCTCGTTGAAAATATTCAGAGGGAGAACCTGAATCCGATCGAAGAAGCTGCAGCGATTCGTCTTTTGATGGAGCAGCACGATCTGACACAGGAGGAGGTTTCCGCACGGATCGGAAAGAGCCGTCCGGCGATCGCAAATGCTTTGCGGCTGCTCTCGCTCGAAAAACCGGTTGCGGAATTGATTAAGAGCGGCAAACTTTCTGCGGGACACGGCAAGATGCTTGCCGGGGTCGGGGATAAGGAACAGCAGATTGCGCTTGCAAATAAGACGATCGAAAAGGATTGGTCGGTGCGGCGGCTCGAGGACGAGCTGCGGTTCGCTTCGTGGGAAAAGAAACCGAAGGTGAAGCAGGAGTACAGTCCGGAGTTCCGCGCTGCGCTGCGTGCCATGCGAAACCGGTTGAAAACAAAAATCTCCGTGGAAGGCACGGAGGAAAAGGGAAAGCTGATTATTTCCTATTATAATAAGGATGATCTTGATACGATCTATCGCGCGATCATGGGCGACGAAGAAGCATAATGCGTAAGAAAAACGGCTTGCTGAGAAACAGCAAGCCGTTTTTGCTTTTTCAATAGAACGTTGCAACGGGTTGATCGGGCTTTTCTGCCTTTTCGACCTTTTTTACCGTCAGGATCGGACCCTTCTTTCCGTACAGGTTGGAAAACTTGATCGAGATCGGACCCTCAACAATCGCCCAGCTCTGATGCGGGATCGACTTTGCCATCGGATATTTGCAAACGAGCGGGCAATACCGGATATCCGCTTCGCAGCAGGTCATGATATGTCGCCCGCCGAGGAACGTGTCATTCGGAATGCGGCTATTGTTGCCGACGAGCGCTTTGAAGCGAACCGTCTTTCCGTTGTATTTTTCCGTTTCTTCGCAGAGATCGCGATAGAACAGCGCGTAATCCTCATCCTTGATTTCAACGATCGGCGCATTCAGGTCAAACGGAAGCGGGTCTTCAATATCATCCTCCTCGCTGGTGCCGTCGGTCAGATCATACACGATCTGCGCGCTGCGGGAGATGCCGCGAACGAGCTTGTGCAGATCCATCCGCTCATCGCTCGGTTCAACGCGATTGAACACGACAAGTTCCGCCGTCGTCAGCTTATCGACTACGAGCTGCCGCATATTCGCATTGTAGGAGGCGATCGTACTTGCGTCGATCAGCATCGTTTCCTGCGCAATTCCCCAGTTCTCGGGCAGTCGATCGAACAGATCGTTCATCTGCCACATGCCGTTGTATTCGATGATGATGCGCGTGGCGGACGCTTTTCTCTGCCAAAGCGACAACTTGTCCGGCGTCAGATCGGAAACGGAATCAACCGTTTGAATCGTAACGTTATTGATCGAAAAACGATCGGGGAGCAGCTCTTCTTCGCCTTCCTCACAGAGCAGCAGCAGCGTGCGTTGCCCTTCGTTGAACTGCGGGTCCTCCAGCATGGACTGAATAAACGTCGTTTTCCCGGCGTCCAAAAAGCCCGTGAACAGAAAAATCGGGAGCATCATGGCGCGTTACTCCGAAAAGAGCGTTTTCAGCGCGCTTTCGTTCAGCTTGGAACCGATCACGCAAAGTCTGCCGATCACGCCTGCCGTTCCGCGGCGCACTTCGATCTCGCCGGGTACGTGGTCGAAATGGATCCATTCGCCCTCCGTCGCCGGAACAACGCCCTTTGCGCGAAGAACGGTCCCGTAGGTCGCTTCGTCGTCCAGCTTCGCGATCTTGGCGGAGAGTTCCTCCTCGGTAAAGCGATGCATCGTTTCCATTCCCCAGCTTGTAAAAACTTCGTCTGCATGGTGATGGTGATGATGTTCGTGCTCTTCGTCCTCGTGATCATGGTGATGATGATGTTCGTGCTCCTCGTCCTCATGATCATGGTGGTGATGATGTTCGTGCTCCTCATCCTCATGGTCGTGATGGTGATGATTCTCGTGCTCATCTTCATCGTCATCGTCATGGTGATGTCCGCAGGAGCAGACCCCATTTTCATCGTAATGATGATGATGCTCATGTTCGTGCGCATGCTGCTCTGCAAGCGCGGCAAGGTCATTGTCGAGCGAGTTGCGGTGTTCCATCGCGTCGAGAATGTCCGTTCCGGTCAGCTGATCCCAAGGCGCGGCGATTACGACGGCGTCCGCGTTGTGTTCCCGGATCAAGTCAAGCGCGGCGTCGAGCTTTTCCTGGTTCAGATTCTGCGTGCGGCTGAGAATGATGCAGCCGGCTGCTTCGATCTGGTCATTGAAGAATTCGCCGAAATTCTTGTGATACACCTTTGCCTTTTTGGCGTCGACCACGGTGACGCAGCCGCCGAGCTGCACATCTTCCTTCAGCACGGACCCGATTGCCGCTTTCACGTCACTCAGTTTGCCCACGCCAGACGGCTCGATCAGAATATGATCGGGATGGAATTCCACAAGGACCTTCTTTAAGGCTTCGGCAAAATCGCCGACGAGCGAACAGCAGATGCACCCGGAGTTCATCTCCGTGATCTGAATGCCCGCATCCTGCAGGAACGCGCCGTCGATGCCGATTTCCCCGAATTCATTCTCGATCAAAACGATCTTTTGTCCGGCATACGCTTCGGCGATCAGCTTTTTGATCAGAGTCGTTTTTCCTGCGCCTAAAAAGCCGCTGAAAATATCAATCTTTGTCATATCAGTTCCTTTCCTTCGGCGAATGATCCGGGAAAGTGCCCATCATTCACCATTTTCTTTATCGTATCACAAGTGTTCCAAAAAGCAAGCCCCATTCACAAAATTCTCACAATCGTTTTTTCCTATATCATAATGTGAGGACAAAAGCAGTTCAATGAATTGTTTATGATAGTCCCAAAATAGTACCATATAGAACAACCAAAAAATGATCAAAAATCGAACAATCTATCCCGAAATAGGAACAGAAAGAACCGATCAAAAACCAGTCAATCCTATAATTACACCAAAATGAAGGGAAATATAACAAGGGAACCCATCAATAACTCCTATATTTTTGAAATCAGAGATGAAAAAGAACCATAAATGCATTGAATGTGGAAAAATTATATCCCGAAAAGACACCTATTGACGAAAAATCGCGATTGTGATACGATATCCGCGCAAGAACAAGATAGGGAAAGTGCGGTGCGAATCCGCCACAGCCCCCGCTGCCGTGAGTCAACCAGCCGGAACGCCTATGCAGTTTTTGCATCACACCTCATGGCGGATTTTGCGGTGGGCAGAATCGGCGACGTTTGCTGTACGCTGCTCCTCCGAAAAACGCTTCGGGGGAGTTTATTTTTTGTACGGAGGGTACGATGAAACAAAAACAAATCCTGTCCCTGCTGCTTGCGCTCGTGATGGCACTGAGCCTGTTTGCCTGCGCAAAGAACAACAACTCCGCGGCTGCGCCTGCGGAAACGGTCGCAACCGAAGCGCCCGCGGCAGCAACCGAAGCACCGGCAGAACCGAGCGAAGCACCGGTTGAGCAATCTGCCGAGCTGCCCGCAGAACCGGCGGCTGAAGGAGTGCGTGTTGTCGGAGAAGGCGCAACCAAAGTGACGATCGTCGTAACGATCGGCGAAGAAGTCCGGACCATTGAACTGCATACCGATGAAGCGGATCTGGCTGCGGCGATGAAAAAGGAAGGCCTTGCATCCGGCAGCGAATCCGAGTACGGTTTTATGGCCGATACGATCGACGGATATTTTGCCGATCCGGCCAAGGGCGAATGGTGGGTATTTACCAAGAACGGCGAAATGTGGATGAACTCGGCCGACAAGACGGATCTTGCAGACGGAGATTCTTACGAATGGTCGGTTTTGATCTATTGAGCAAATGAAACACGCGAAGCTGCGCAAACTCTGTATGCTCGCACTTTGCGCGCCGATCATCGTCGCGGGAAAAGTCGTGCTGGAACCGATACCGAACGTGGAGATTGTGACTTTTTTCATCATACTCTTTACGGTAGAGTTCGGTTGGCCCGCGCTGTTTCCCGTGGCGATTTTTGTTTTGGAGGAGGGGCTTCGATATGGGTTCGCTCCGCATTGGTATATTTTTTACTGCGTGATCTGGCCGCTGCTCGTCGTGCTGACGATGCTGGTGAAACGATGGATCAAGGACAGCGCACTCGGTTGGGCGATCTTTTCCTCGATCATCTTCGTTCCGATTTTCAGTATGACGAACGTACTTTTGCTGAAATGGCTGAAGCTTTTGGGCCGTGACTTTCAGATCCTCGCGTATCTGATTCCCGAGATCCCGTATGATATTGCGCACATCGTCGGAAACTTTGCCGTGACGCTCGCGTTGTTCAAACCGTTGTATCGCGTGATGGAACGGCTACTGCATCTGGGCAACGATCCGATTCCGGATTGACAAACGTCCGACCCGACCGTATAATGAAGATGAAAAAAATTTTGGGCCGGACAATTTTTTTGTTCCATCGAGAAGGGGTGAAATCGGATGAAGAAACTGGTGATCGCGCTCGGCGGGAATGCGCTCGGCAAAACACCGTATGAACAGCTTCGGTTGGTGCAGGAAACGGCCAAGCCGATCGTCGATCTGATCGAGGCGGGCAACGCGGTCGTGATCGCCCATGGAAACGGGCCGCAGGTGGGGATGATCAACCTTGCGATGTCGACGGCAGCCGGCGCGAAGGCGATTTCCTCTGATATGCCGTTTCCGGAGTGCGGCGCGATGAGCCAGGGGTATATCGGATATCACCTGCAGAACAGCATTCAAAATGAGCTTGCGGCGCGCGGCATCCGAAAATCGGTCGTTACGGTTGTGACGCAGGTTCTGGTGGACGAGAACGATCCGGCTTTTTCCCATCCGACGAAACCGATCGGCGCGTTCTATTCCAAGGAAGAAGCGGAGAGGATTGCCCGAGAAAAGGGCTACACGATGGTCGAGGATGCGGGAAGGGGCTACCGGCAGGTTGTTCCGAGCCCACTGCCGATCGATGTTGTGGAGAAGGATGCGGTCAATACGCTCGTTGACGCAGGACACGTGGTGATTACGGTCGGCGGCGGCGGTATTCCGGTCGTGAAAAAGGATGGAAAACTCGTCGGCGTGCCCGCGGTGATCGATAAGGATTTTGCCTCGGCAAAGCTTGCCGAACTGGTGAAGGCGGATCAACTCGTGATTCTGACGGCGGTCGATCGCGTTGCGATCCGATTCGGAAAGCCGGATCAGAAGGAGCTTTCTTCGATGACCTGCGAGGAGGCCGCGCGATACATTGCGGAGGGGCAGTTTGCCCCGGGATCGATGCTGCCGAAGGTGCGCGCGGCGATGTCGTTCGCCGAAACCGGCAGGGAAGCGATCATTGCTTCGCTGGAGCATGCGGCAGAGGCCCTGCGCGGCGAAAGCGGAACGGTTCTTACAAAAGAATAAAAGCAGGAGCGGGGCTGTTTCGATCGAAACGGCTCCGTTGCTTGCAGCGGGAGGCGTCAATAGGAAACGCAACTGGGAACCCCGAACTGGGGTATTTTTTTATCGAAATAAATTTTATAAAATTTAATTGACCTCAATCAAAATAGATGATATACTATACTAAAACGCAAGGAGGGTACGATATGCAACAGTATGATGTAATTTTTCTCGGGAGCGGTCATGCCTGCTGGCACGGTGCGCTGCTTTTGAAGCTGGCGGGCAAAAAAGGTTGCGCTGGTTGAGCGTGATATGCTCGGCGGAACCTGCACAAACTACGGCTGCGATGCGAAGATTCTGCTTGACGTTCCGTTTGTACACAAGGAAGCGCTTGACCGGTTCTCGGGAATCGGGCTCGGGCAGGCCGCGGAACTGAACTGGACGGAGCTGATGGCGTACAAGAAGCAGCTGATCGGCGGGATGCCTGCAGCGCTGAACGGGTTGTTTACGCAGTTTGGATTCGACATTCTGCGGGGCGAAGGCAAGCTGATCGACGCGCATACGATCGAGGTTGCCGGCGAGCGGTACGGCGCATCGTAAGCTGACGCCGACCGCGGAATTTGATTCGAATTATATTGCGCTCGATATTCTGCTTCCGATCCATCCGGCAATCCAATATCCGGCGGTTCCGAATCTTGTCTTTACGCTGCCGCGCATTGCGCAGGTGGGCGTTCCCGACGCCGACGTACGGCCTGATCTCTTCGCTGATCCCGCTGATGCTGAAACGATAAGCAAACTGCAAAATGACAACAAAATACGGGAGAGCGCGTCCCGCGTTCTCCCGCGTTATCTATTCGACTCGAAAGGATTATTGAAAGTAGAACAAATCCTCAAACTTCTTGTCTAGGGCAATGCAGAGGATCAGCGCGAGCTTTGCCGTGGGGTAAAACTCCCCGGTCTCGATGGAGCTGATCGTGTTTCGGGAGACGCCGACCAGCTTTGCAAGCGCCGCCTGCGACAAGCCTTTTTCTTTTCGCACATGCGCAAGATGGTTGCAGAGTTTCAGCTCGCTTTTCATCTTATAGCACCCCGCATACCTGCAGAATCCAAACGATCAGCATAGAGAGCGCGAGCAGTCCCCAGAGAATGGTCACAAAAAGCTCATGCGTCTTTTTCAGTCGCAGGTATTTTGTCAAAAACAATACAAAGACCATCGAACATAACGCAAAGTCTGCGCCGCGATTGAAATTGTGTAAAACCAAGCCGTTCACAACATCGACGAGAAGCAACAGAATCACGCCGAGAAGATAGGCCGCCCATGCGCCGCTTTTCTGCGCTTCGAGATCCGGAAAATCCCGTTCCTTTCCTTCGCTCCGCGCTTTTGCCAATAGTTCGTCCCGTGTCATAGCGTTTCCTCCTTTTTGCAAAGTTCTCTTTGCAAAACAAGGATACCATTAACAAGAAAACTTGTCAATAGCGTTTTTGAAAAAAGGGATTTTGTGCTTGCATGGAAGCTCCGGGTCGAAACGGAGAAACGAAAAAAGGGCGGATTCGCCCTTTTGCTATCGAATGAGGCGATTAGTTTCCGGCTCCGATCAGCGCTTTTATGACCTCTCCCGCAAGGATCAGTCCCATCACGGGCGGAACAAAGGAGGTTGAGCCCGGAGTGCTGCGGCGCGCAGAAGCGTTTCCCTCGGAACGAACGTCCGACAAAAGCTCCTGCGAAGCGGGAGAAAGCGGCGGCTCAGTCGAGTAAACGACACGAACATCTTTGAGTCCGCGCTTTTTGCATTGGACGCGCATCGCGCGCGCCAAAGGGTCGACCGACGTTTTCGAGAGCTTTGCGACGCGAAACGCGGTGGGATCGATCTTGTTCCCCGCGCCCATTGCCGAGAGGATCGGCGTTCCGGCCTTCTGACACGCTTCAATCAGGGCAAGCTTGCCGGAGACCGTGTCGATCGCGTCAACGACGTAATCGTACGCGGAAAAGTCGAATTGATCCGCCGTTTCAGGCAGGAAGAAGATATTGAAAACGGTTACACGGCAGTCCGGAGCGATCGCATGCACGCGCTCCTTCGCGACCTCGGTTTTCAGCCGCCCGATCGTATCGTGCGTGGCAATAATCTGCCGGTTCAGGTTCGTGAGGGCGACGGTATCGCTGTCCACAAGCGTCAGGCTGCCGACGCCGCCGCGCGCGAGCGCTTCCACGACGTATCCGCCCACGCCTCCGATGCCGAATACCGCGACATGGCTGCGTTTCAATTGTTCCATTGCTTCGGAGCCGAACAGCAGTTCGGTCCGGGAAAAGGCGTTTGGCATTTCGTCACCTCAAACAATCTGCCCGCAGTAGCGGCGCAGCGCTTCTACAGATTCGCTGAAATCTCCGCGTATCGGCGCGCTTCCCTGCGCAAGCGTGCCTCGGCCGCCGCCCTTGCCGCCGAGCAGCAGGTTGACCGCTTTGCAGAGCTCACCCATATCGTTTGGGATCCCGTTCGCGCTGCAAACGTATTGCACGGTTTCCTCGGTTTTGGAGAGCAGCACGGTCAGGGAGCGGTTCGTCTGCGTCTTCTGCGCGAGCGCGCGCAACCGTTTTCCGTCGATCCCGGGCAGGGAGGCGACCAAAACTGCCGTTTTGCGGATGACCTCCGCCTGCGCCTGAAGCTCCTTGCTCAGATACCCGTCAAGCGCAGCGAGAGCGGCGTTCTTTTCCCGCTTCGTCTCGGAGAGCTCCAAAAACTGTTTTTCCACCGATACCACGGCGTTGTCGCGCCCGGTCGAGAATTTCAGGGCGATCGCATCGACCGCATCCTGCGTTCGCTGAGCGTGCATCAGCGCGCGCATCCCACACAGGAACGTGAGCCGCGTGCCGCCTTTATACGGCAGCTCGCCGACGATCTTCAACTGCCCGATCTCTCCGGTGCGGCGTACGTGCGGCGCGCAGCAGGTACAGGCATCGCTGCCTTCGATCGAAACGACGCGGATCGGCGCGATCAGCCCTTCCGCGTGCTTGCGCAGCACGACTCCGGCGTTTTTCAGCTCCTCCTCCGAGGCGTATTCGACGGCAGTCACCGCGCCGTTTTTGGCAGCTTCCCGGTTTGCAAGCCGTTCGATGGCAAGAACCTGTTCATGGGTAACGGGACGATCGAGGTCGAGCGTCGCATACTCCATCGCGCAATGGAACCCGACGTTCGTTGCGCCGAGCAGCGTCCATGCGCACCAGGAGAGCAAATGTTCGCCGGTATGCTGCTGCATGATATCGAACCGGCGGTCGCCGTCGATCGCAGCGGTCACCGTGACCCCGACCGGAAGCGGGCGGTCGCAAAGGTGCCAAAGCCGTTCGCCTTCCTCGTCGCAGGAGGAAACAACCGCGTCCGCAATCGTGCCGACATCACAAGGCTGCCCGCCTTTGTTCGGGAAAAAGACCGAGCGATCGAGCTCGATGCGCCAGCCGTCTCCATGCGGGACGCAATCGATCACGCGCGCCTCGGTGCGTAGACACATACTGTCCTGCAAATACATTCGTTCCGTCATAACAAACCTCCGAATATTGTCAGAAAAAGAAAGACCGTCGGGAGCGAGCAAGCCGTCGTCAGCGCGACAGCCTCCCCCGCAAGGACCGCATCGCTTTCCATCGCGGCGGCGAGCGGATAGCTGGCCATCGCGGTCGGCGCGGCAAAGATCAGAAGCACGGTCAAAAGCCGTTCGTTTCGGAATCCGAGCAGAAGCGCAAGGCCGGTCATCACAAGCGGCACGATCAGCAGCTTGCAGACCGCGATCCAAAGCAGCGCTTTGCGGTTTTGCCGCAGCGAATCCCACGACAGAATTCCGCCGAGAATCAAAAAGCCGAGCGGCGTGACCATCGCGGCAAAGTGATCGATGGGCGTCTGCAAAACGGCAGGCAGCGTCCATCCGAACCAACGGAACAGGTGTCCGAACGCGACCGCAAGGATCACGGGGTTCAAAAGCACGTGCTTGATGAAAACGCCGATGCGCGGCTTCTGTCCGCGGTTGATCTCCAACGTGAGGATCGAAAGAAGATTGAACAGCGTGGCGGAAAGCGCGGCAGTGAAGATCGTCATGCCGAAATTGCCCTCCCCGAGCACGGCGGCCGCCACGGTCAGAGTAAAGATCGAATCGTTGCTGCGCAGCATCGCCTGCGTGATTGCGCCGCGCCGCTTCGGATCCTTCACAATGCGCGGAAGGATCAGCCACGAGAGCACAAACATCCCCAGGATACCGCCGAGCACGAGCAGGATGACGGCGGGGTCCGCGTCGCTTGCGTCGTCCTGCCGGATCAGGTTCCGAAAGATCAGCGCCGGCAGACCGACATAGTAAACGATGCGATTTGCGATCAGAAACACATCCTTCGGAACGAGCCGCGTGCGCGCCAACAGCAGCCCGACTGCCATCATCAGCAGGAGCGGCGCTACGGTAGTAAAGGATGTGAGCAAGTGTTCCATGCGGATATTATACAAAAGGCGCGATCCGAATGCAAGCCAAACCCGAAAAAACGAAGCCCGTCTCGATGGCCCTTGCAATACCAAAAAATATTTTTGGCAAATCGAAAAATAGTTTGCTTTTTCGGTTGCTTTTCTGTACAAAATGGGCTACAATGCAGGTAGAGGGCGTTTGTCCCAAATTGAGAAGAAGGAGAATGGTCATGAAATACGATCGCGTGTATAACTTTTCGGCGGGTCCGGCAACGATGCCCGTGGAGGTGCTGGAGGAGATTGCCGCGGAGGTATTGAACTATCGCGGCAGCGGCATGAGCGTTATGGAGATGTCACACCGATCCAAAGTGTTCGGGCAGATCGTTGAAGAGGCGGAAGCGGATCTTCGCGCGCTGATGCAGATTCCGGACAACTATAAGGTTCTGTTCATTCAGGGAGGCGCGACGCTACAATTCTCCGCGATCCCGATCAACCTGTGCAGGAACGGCGTATTCGATTACATCGTAACCGGCGCATGGTCGAAAAAAGCTGCGACCGAGGCGAAAAAGTTCGGCAAGGTCAACGTGATTGCCTCGAGCGAGGATCGGAATTACAGCTATATCCCGGATTGCTCCGATCTGCCGGTGGATGACGATGCGGATTACGTGTATATCTGTGAAAACGAAACGATCCACGGCACGACGTATCCGGTTTTGCCGAACACCAAGGGCAAGGTGCTCGTTGCGGACCAGTCGAGTATGTTCCTCTCGAAGCCGTGCAACGTGTCCGATTACGGCCTGATCTACGGCGGCGTGCAGAAGAACGTCGGCCCGGCGGGCCTCGCGATCGTGATCATCCGCGAGGATCTGATCCGGTCGGATATCGACCCGAAGACGCCGATCTATCTCCGTTACGATACACACGCGAACGCGGGCTCGATGTATAACACGCCGAACTGCTGGGCGATCTATGTTTGCGGCAAGGTCTTCAAGTACCTGCGCAAGAACGGAGGCCTCGAGGCGATGGCAAAGCGCAATGAGGAAAAGGCGCAGATCATGTACGATTTCCTCGATCAGTCGAAGCTGTTCTACGGAACGGTCGAAAAGAAGGATCGCTCGCTGATGAACATTCCGTTTATCACCGGTGATAAGGACAAGGACGCGGCGGTTGTTGCGGCGACCAAGGCAGCCGGATTCGATAACCTCAAAGGGCATAAGAGCGTCGGCGGATTGCGCGCTTCGATCTACAACGCGATGCCGAAGGAGGGCGTCGAAGCGCTCGTCGAATTCCTGAAGCAATACGAAGCAGAAAACGCATAAGGAGGAATGGGAAATGGTACGCATTTTGGCATCTGACGGCATGGAAAAAGGCGCGGTAACCGCGCTGGAAGCGAAGGGCTGTGTCGTCGATCAGCAGTTTTATGATCCCGAAGCGCTGAAAGAAGCGGTCAAGCAGTACGATGTGCTCGTCGTCCGTTCTGCAACAAAGGTGCGCGTGCCGCACATCGACGCGGCGAAGGAAGCCGGAAAACTGAAACTGATCATCCGCGGGGGCGTCGGCGTGGACAATATCGATGTCAAATACGCGGAGGAAAACGGAATCACCGTCAGAAATACGCCGCGCGCCAGCTCGCAGTCGGTTGCGGAGCTTGCGCTGGCGCATATGTTCGCCTGCGCGCGGTTCGTCTCGATCGCCGGGCATACGATGCGCGAGGGGAAATGGGAAAAGAAGGCGTACGGCAAGGGCATTGAGCTTCAGGGCCGCACGCTCGGCATCATCGGGTTCGGCCGGATCGGGCAGCACCTCGGCGTGATGGCAAAGGCGATCGGCATGAACGTCATTGCGTATGATCTCTATCCCGTCGAAGGGATCGAGGAGCAACTCGGGATTCCGTACGTGGAGATGGAGGAACTGCTGAAAAAGTCCGATTTTATCAGCGTCCATGCGCCCGCGGTTGACGGCGGCGCGATCATCAACGCGGAAACGATTGCAAAGATGAAGGACGGCGTCTGCATCATCAACACTTCGCGCGGGAAGAACCTCGATGAGGACGCGCTGCTGAAAGCGCTGGAATCCGGCAAGGTTCGCGCAGCAGGGCTTGACGTTTTTGCGACCGAGCCGAGCCAGAACGCTGCGCTCTATTCGCATCCGATGGTTTCCTGCACACCGCACATCGGCGCGGCAACCGGCGAAGCCCAGAAGCGCATCGGCGCGGAGATCGTCGATCTCATTTCGAAACAGTTTGGGCTGTGAACAGAATTCTTTCAGCGATCATGCTGCCGCAAAAATGCGGCAGCTTTTGTCTTATCTTCGCTGCAAGATCGCTAAGACGAGATGCGGGGACAGCAAAAGCCAACGGAACCGATTGACAAGGGAAATGGAGCGTTGTATAATATTCGAGTAAATCGGTAGGGATTAACCCGTGCAGACGCCGACGCAAACAAGGGGATTCTGACCGTAACGGTGAACGATCGTTTTCGAGAAGCGGAGCTTAGGCAGGCTGTTTCGGATGAGGGGTATTCACTGATCGGGCGCAAAGGAGCTGTCGGCACGATACGTGTTTTGCTGACGGTATGCGGCGTATTGCTTGCGCTGTTTCTGCTGTATCTGCTGTTTGTGTATACGCCGATCAATGCGCTGCTCGGGCAGGTGCTTCGGATTTCTCCGACGGTGCAGGCGATTCTGCAAATGGCAGCTGCTGTCTGGATGATTCTGATGGCGCTGAACCTGGTCGGCGTGATCGGCAGATTGCCGGCTCTGCCCGCCTCGTGGCGAATCGGCCTTATTCGCGGCCGCACCTCCTCGCTTTGGATCGGACTGATGAACGGAATGATGCCCTGCGGTCCCTTACAGGCGATGCAGCTCTATGCGCTCTCTTCCGGAAGCTGGTGGATGGGCGCATTGTCCATGCTCCTGTTTGCGGTGGGAACGGTTCCGCTGATGCTCGGATTCGGGCTGCTCGGAGGACGGCTGAACAAACGCGCCGCGCGTCCGATGCGGATCGCATCCGGCGTGCTTGTTGCGGTCATGGCTGTTGCAATGCTGACCAACGGAGCGTCTCTGATCGGATGGAATCTGCGGATTTTCGATGTACAAAAGGCGGAAGCTGCCGCCATGGAAGAGACGGCCCAACAGATCCGATCTGAGCTGGATTGGAGAGGATATCCCGATATTACCGTAAAAAAGGTGTGCCCGTGCGATGGGTTATTCATGCCGAGGCACGAAAGCTGACCGCGTGCAACAGTGAAATTGTCATTCCCGCACTGGAAATGCGAATTCCACTGAAGGAGGGCGAAACGGTCATTGAATTTACTGCGACGGATGCCGGAGTCATCCCCTATACCTGCTGGATGGGAATGCTGCATGGTTCGATCACGGTAACGGAATAAGCTCAAAAAGATAAAAGGAGATCGAATGGAACAATACAACGTCACCGGAATGAGCTGCGCCGCGTGCGCGGCGCGCGTCGAAAAGGCTGTGAACAGCGTTCCGGGGGTGACGAGTTGCTCGGTCAGCTTGCTGACCAACTCCATGGGGGTCGAGGGAACGGCAAGTTCTGCCGCGATCGTGGAAGCGGTCGAACGGGCAGGGTACGGCGCGTCGCCCAAAACCGCGCAGCCGGGTCGCAAAGCGAATCAGGAGGCGGAAGCGCTGAAGGATCGCGAGACGCCGGCTTTGTTGAAGCGGCTGATTGCCTCGGTTGCGCTGCTGCTGCCGCTGATGTATGTTTCGATGGGCCATATGATGTGGGGCTGGCCGCTCCCATCGTTCTTTGAGAACAACCACGTCGCCATGGGGCTCGTGCAGCTCGTGCTGTCCGCCGCCATCATGGTCATCAATCAAAAATTCTTTATCAGCGGGTTCCGCGCGCTTTGGCATCGCGCGCCGAATATGGATACGCTTGTCGCGCTCGGCTCGTTCGTTTCATTTGCGTGGAGCGTCGGGGTGCTGTTTGCCATGACGCGCGCCGTCGTCCATGGGGACGATGAAGCGGTGATGCGTCACATGATGAACTTTTATTTTGAATCTGCCGCCATGATTCTGACGCTGATCACGGTCGGGAAGATGCTCGAGGCGCGGTCCAAAGGCAGAACGACCGATGCGCTCAAGGGGCTGATGAAGCTTGCGCCCAAGACGGCCGTTCTGCTGCGGGACGGCGTGGAGGTCGAGGTTCCGATCGAGCAGGTGCAGAAGGGGGATCTCTTTCTTGTGCGGCCCGGCGAAAGCATCCCGGTAGACGGCATTGTGCTCGAAGGCACGAGCGCGGTCAATGAATCGGCGCTGACCGGTGAGAGCATTCCGGTCGATAAGGCGCCCGGGGACCCGGTATCCGCCGCAACGGTCAATCAATCCGGTTGGATCAAGGCGCAGGCGACGCGTGTCGGCGAGGATACGACGCTGTCCCAGATCATCCGCATGGTCAGCGACGCTGCCGCAACAAAAGCGCCGATCGCAAAGATTGCCGATCGTGTTTCCGGGGTCTTCGTTCCGGTGGTCATCGGTATTGCCGTTGTAACTTTGGTGATCTGGCTGCTTGTCGGGCAGCAGTTCGGTTATGCGCTCGCAAGGGGCATTTCGGTGCTGGTCATCAGCTGCCCGTGCGCGCTCGGGCTCGCAACGCCGGTTGCGATCATGGTCGGCAACGGCGTCGGCGCAAAGAACGGAATTCTGTTCAAAACCGCCGTATCGCTCGAACAGGCGGGCAAGGTGGATGTGATTGCCCTCGATAAGACCGGAACGATCACCCTGGGCGCGCCGAAGGTGACGGATGTTGTGCCAAACGGCGTGAGCGAGCGGGAACTTCTGCTGCTTGCGGCGTCTTTAGAGCAAAAGAGCGAACACCCGTTGGCAAAGGCAATCCTGGAACGGGCCGCGGAGGAAGAACTTGCGCTGCTGCCGTCGGAAAACTTCCATGCGCTTGTCGGGAGCGGCGTCGAAGCAACCGTGGACGGCGAAACGCTGCTTGGCGGAAGCCTCGGCTTTGTCTCGAGCCGGGCGTCTGTTCCCGAAGCGCTGAAGGTGCAGGCGGAAACGCTCTCGGACGCGGGTAAAACGCCGCTGCTGTTCACAAAGGGCGGGCGGCTGCTCGGCATCGTTGCGGTGGCGGATGTGATGAAGGAGGACAGTCCGGAGGCGATCCGGCAGCTGAAGAATATGGGCATTCGCGTGGTCATGCTGACCGGCGACAATGCGCGCACCGCAAAAGCGATCGGCGATGCTGCGGGCGTGGACGAGGTCATCGCGGGCGTTTTGCCGGACGGCAAGGAAGCCGTGATCCGCGATCTCAAACGATACGGCAAGGTTGCCATGGTCGGAGACGGCATTAACGACGCCCCGGCCCTGACTCGCGCGGATATCGGAATCGCGATCGGTGCGGGCACAGATATCGCAATCGACGCGGCGGACGTGGTGCTGATGCGCTCTCTGCTTTGCGATGTTCCCGCTGCGATCCGGCTCAGCCGTGCGACGCTGCGGAATATCTACGAAAATCTGTTCTGGGCGTTCATTTACAACATCATCGGCATTCCTTTGGCGGCGGGAGTGTTCATTCCGCTGTTCGGATGGGAGCTGAACCCGATGTTCGGTGCGGCCGCGATGAGCCTTTCGAGCTTCTGCGTGGTCACGAATGCGCTGCGGTTGAATCTGTTCCGGCTGCATGACGCGTCGAGGGACCGTGCAAAGCGGAAAAAAGGCGGCGCCGAGCCGAAAGCGACCGAACAACCGAGCGCTATGACGCTTTCGGTCGAGGGAATGATGTGTCCGCATTGCGAGGCAACGGTTCAAAAGGCGCTCGAAGCGTTGCCGTTTGTGGAATCCGCTTCGGCAAGCCACGAAACGGCAACCGTTTTCGTCACGCTGAACGCGCCGCCGGATGAGAATGCCATCCGTGCCGCGATTGAAAAAGAGGGCTATTCGTACCGCGGAACGGTATAACGAAATCATTCAGAAAAAGGACGGTGAGTTACACCGTCCTTTTGCGTTCGTTTTGGTCAGTTTGCGGTGTTCAGCGTGCGGGCGAAGAACGTTGCTGCGGCAGACGCAATCTTTTGCACCAGCTCTTCGTTTTCGGCATAGAAGCCGTAGCTGTGACCGCCGTTGTCGAGCACAAGCGTTTCCGCGCCGAGCTTTTCTGCGACGGACCGCGAGACGTCGGGCGAAACCGTCGTATCATTGGTCGCATAGATCACCAGCGTGCGGTTTTGAAACGTTGGATCGATCATGCTTGCCGGGTCGTCGCTCATCTCAAGATCCGAGAACCATTGGATCGAAAGGTCCTGCACCTGGCCGAAGGAGGTTTTGAACGTCGTATAATTGTTCAGTTCGGCTTCGGATTTGTAGCGATCCCATTCCTCCTGCCCGCCGAACATTGTGATCCAGTCGTCATTGCTGTTCGCCGGAGCCAGCAGGACCGCAGCACGGAAATCAAACAGCTTCTGTGCGAGCAGATGCAGCGCAACGCGGCCGCCCATATCGAATCCGAACACGCCGATCGCATTCTCATCGACCGGGTAGGTCGACTTAATGAAATCGATTCCGGCCAGCACGTCGGTATACATCGAGGTCAGCGAGTTTTCGGTAAACGGCTCCTCGCTTTCGCCGCTGCCTGCAAAGTCCATTCGGATCGACGCAATGCCGTGGGACGCGAGCGTATGCGCGATTTCGGAAAAGCCGCCGTTTTCATTCCGCTCGCCGCCGTGCCCATGCAGGAACACCACCCACGGGTATGCCGCGCCGGTCGTTTCCGTTCCGTTCGGATTCGCGGAAGTATCCGGCATCATGGACGCGTCGGGGGACGCGGAGGCATCCGGCATCATGGATGCGTCAGGGGACGCGGAGCTATCCGGCATCATAGACGCATCGGGGGAAGCGGAAACATCCGGCATCATGGACGCGTCAGGAGACGCGGAGGCATCCGGCATCATGGACGCATCGGGGGATGCGGAGGCATCCGGCGACGCGGAGGATTCAGAAGCGGAAACGGAACCCAACGCATGCATCGGCTGCTCCTCCAAGGTGGTTCTGCCCGGCAGAACGATGGACGCGTGCACGTTCACGCCGCGCGAAGGAAAGGTCACGAAGAATTCCCGATAGGACGCATCCAAAACGGGTTCTTCCGACGGCGCGGGAGAGACGTCCGGGTTCGAGGAGGGGACGGCGTCCGACGTCGCATCGGGCGAAGCGCTCGGGACGGCGGGCATCGGCTTGTTGTTGCGGCAGCCGAACGCGCCGCAGACCAACAGCAACAAAACGGTTATCCATGCAAATGTTTTTCGCATTGACTGGTCTCCTTGTCTTTTTTTCGGTAGTGTGCGCGGCGTCGGTTGGATTGATACAGCGCATTCTCTGGAAAAAAACGGAAATCGGACGAAAAAAGGAACCTTGTCAATCCCGCTGCTTCATGGTATACTATCCCGCATGAGAGCCAATATTGCATTTGTTACCGAGGCGCTTGCCGCCCTCGATCATACGCCGAATCGCGCGCTTGGGCAGAATTTCTGTATCGACGGAGCGCGGCTTTCGCGCTGCGTGGACGCGCTGCGGCTTGCAGGCGAGCCGATCGTTGAAATCGGCCCGGGACTCGGCGGGCTGACCGAGCTGCTGCTTCCCAAAAGCAATACGGTACTTGCAATCGAAAAGGACGCGGCGATGGCCCGATTCCTCTCCGAATCGATGCCCGATCCGCGATTGACCGTTCAAACCGGCGACGCGCTTCGGTTGGATTACAGTGCGGTCGGCGAGCCGTTTTCGGTGGTCGGAAATTTGCCGTACTATATTACGACATCGATTGCGGAGCGCGTGCTTCTGCGGCTGCCGCGCGTATTTGGCTGCCTGGTACAAAAGGAAGCCGGGGACCGGTTTTTTGCAAAGCCGCGCGCGGATGCTTACGGTGCGCTGTCGGTTGTAACGCAGCTGTATTACGAGGGCGAGGTGCTGGAGTCGTTTCCGGAATCCTGCTTTTATCCCGCGCCGAACGTGCAGTCATCGTTTCTCGGATTTTGGAAGCGGGCCGACGCGCCGGAAGAACCGATTGAGCGCATCTTTGCATTGGTGCGGACGTGCCTTTTGATGCGGCGCAAGACGTTGAAAAACAATCTCAAAGGAATCCCGAACGGGTTGGACGCATTATCTTATATCGGCGTATCCCCCGAAACACGCGGTGAAACGCTGACGCCCGAGCAGTTCTTGGCCCTGTATCGCGCGCTGCAAAGCGAAACATAGGCATCGGAGGCGGGGCATGAAACAGCTTTCACCGTTTACAAAGGGCCTTCGGGACGGAATCCCGATCGGCCTTGGATATCTTGCAGTTGCGTTTTCGCTCGGGATTGCGGCGCGCAACGCAGGAATGACTGCGCCGCAGGGCTTTTTGATGAGCTGGCTCGGCATGGCGTCCGCCGGCGAATATGCTGCAATCACGGTAATTGCGGCAGGCGCATCGTATTGGGAAATGGCGCTTGTCACGCTTGTTACCAACGCACGATATCTATTGATGAGCTTTGCGCTGAGTCAGCGACTCGATCCAAAGCTCGGACTCGGACATCGGCTCTTGATCGGCTATTCGGTTACGGACGAGCTGTTCGGCATCTCGATCGCGCAGGAGACACCGTTGAATCCGCGCTATTGCTACGGTGCGTACCTTGTTGCGATTCCGTGCTGGGCGGCGGGAACGGCGCTTGGGATTCTTGCGGGGAATTTGCTGCCCACGCGGATTGTCAGCGCGTTGTCGGTTGCGCTTTTCGGCATGTTCCTTGCCGTGATCGTGCCACCCTCGAAGAAGCAGCCGGTCGTAGGGCTGTTCGTACTGCTTGGGTTCGGCGCAAGCTTTGCCGCGTCGCGCCTGCCGTGGATCTCCACGCTCTCCGGCGGAACGCGTACGATTCTTTTGACGGTGCTGCTCGCAGCGGTCGCGGCGATCCTGTTTCCGATCAAGGAGGATGCCGATGCGTAACGTGTGGGTGTATATCCTTGTGATGTTTGCGGTCGTTTACGCGGTGCGTGTGCTGCCGCTTTTGATCCGAAAGCCGATCAAAAACCGCTTTTTCAAATCTTTCTTATATTACGTGCCGTATGTGACGCTCGCGGTCATGACATTTCCGTCGATCGTGGAGGCGACACAGTCTCCGATCGCAGGCGTCGCTGCGCTCGTGGTCGGGATCGTTGCGGCATGGTTCGGTGCGGGACTGTTCCCGGTCGCGCTGTGCTGCTGCGCAATTGTTTTGATCCTGGAATTTTTTCTGGTATAGAAAGGAAGCGTGCTATGGCGCCGAAAATCAGCATCCTTGTTCCGGTCTACAATACGGAGCCGTATTTAAAGCGGTGTTTGGACAGTCTGCAAGGCCAGACGCTCCCGGAAATTGAAATTGTTTTGATAGACGACGGATCGACCGACGGATCCGGCGCGATCTGTGACGCATACGCCGCTTCCGATCCGCGTTTTGTTGTGATCCATCAAGAAAATGCGGGTATTTCTTCTGCGCGCAACTGCGGCTTGGAGCTTGCAAAAGCGGAGTATATCATGTTAGCGGACAGCGATGATTGGGTGGAGCCGGATTTTTGCCGGATCCCGTACGAAATTGCGGAGCGGGATCAAGCGGACCTGGTGATCTTTCGCTATCGGAAGACCGGGTTTACCACGCGCCGCAACGGAGATTCTCCTGAGCGGGAAGCCGGAGAGAAAACCGTTGAACAGGCGCTGACGATGCTGGTGGATACGCCGGAGGAATGCGTTGCGTGGGACAAGCTTTATCGAAAGAGCCTGTTTCAATCTGTGCGATATGCAGGACGTGTGCATGAGGATACCCGGACGACGCATCGGATGATCGCCGCCGCAAAACGGATCGTTTTTACGAACGACATTCTGTATCATTACTGCGGCAGGCCGGGCAGCATTGTGGAAACGCTCGATCCGCAGAAACGAAAAATTGAGTTGCAGGCATATCTGGAGTTTGAACACGCGCTTCGAGAAAGAGGGTCTATCCATCTGGCAGATCGAATGCTTGCGCGGTATGGAATCGAGTATCTGGCAAAGTACGGAGCAAACGATGAAATCGGAGCCGCTATTGCACCGTTCATAAAAAAAGATCTTCGAAAGCAGCCTGGCATCCCAAGGAAAAGAAGGATCATGCTTTGGATCTATCAAATTTCGCCGAAGTTATTTGACTTCCTATGCATTCTGCTGCGGCTTCGGACGCGATGATTTCATGGTGAGGGATGGAATGACACCGAAAATCAGTGTAATCGTTCCGGTTTATAACACAGAAGGGACTTTGGATCGCTGCTTGAACAGTCTGTCAGTCCAGACATTTTCGGAGATCGAAGTGTTGATGATTGACGACGGGTCCGCCGACGGCTCCGGAGCAATTTGTGATGCATACGCCGCTTCCGATCCGCGATTTATCGCGATCCATCGGAGGCATGAAGGCGTTTCCGCAGCGCGCAACTGCGGCCTTGATCTTGCGAAAGCGGAGTATATCATGTTTGCGGACAGCGATGATTGGGTGGAGCCGGATTTTTGCCGGATTTCATACGAAACGGCTGTGAAGGAAAGCGCCGATATGGTGATTTTTCGCTTTGAAAAGCTCGGATTTCGGCACGGCAACAAAATATCGGCCCCATTGCCCGAAGGTTCGGTTTCGAAGAAAGAAGCACTTGCGATGCTGGTGGATGGCAGAACAGGGAATTACCTTTGGAACAGATGCTTTCACCGGTCCTTGTTTTCAACGATTCGGTTTCCCGAAGGGATGTGTTATGAAGATACGGGAATGCTGTTTTTGCTTGTGCAAGCAGCCGGACATATTGCTGCGACAAACGAAGTTTTATATCGGTACTGTTATCGGGACGGAAGCATTACACAGTCAACGGAAAAGATGCTTTCCGATGAAATCGAAATGAATCAAAAGCTGATTGACGGGCTCCGGGAGTTGGGATATCCGGATCTTGCCGATTTTAGGTTTTTCAATTTTTCACTTTCGAGAGTCGTTCGGTTCGGTACAAAAGCGAAACCTTGTGAGGGCATGGCAGAATCGCTTCGGACTGTGCCATATACTTATCCCGGATTAAGCAGGAAGAAGAGGCTCCTCCTTCTGCTTCTGAAGGTTTCGCCGCCGCTCTTTGATTTGGTATGCGTGCTTTCGGGACGGCGGAAAACAATAAAGCAAGCTGAATAGCAAAAAGCGTTTCGACTTCGGTCGAAACGCTTTTCATTGCTGCAGATACGGAAGCGGGTTAAAGGGGATTCCGTCAATCAACAGCTCATAGTGCAGATGCGAAACGTCTTCATTTTCATCCGCCGCGAGCAGCGCAACCCGATCGCCGCGGTAAACGTGCTGATCGACCTCGACCGTCGGCGCGGTACAGTGCGTGAGGCGGGAGACGAATCCGTTTCCGTGCAGGATTTCAATGACCAAGCCGTAATCGCCCCGCGTGCCGCAGAAAATGACGGTGCCGCTTTCCGGCGCAAGGATCGCTTCTCCGGGTCGGAGTTCATAATCGACGCCGTAATGCATCGTACCGCCGCGCAGCCCGAAACAGGAAAGGACGGTTCCTCGGCACGGCGCAGTCAGCTTCAGGTCTCCGGCCTCCTTTCCCTTTGGCCCTTCCGATTCTCCGGCAGGGTCATTGCGATAGGTGAACGAGCCGTTTTCGATCGTTCGGGGGGAGGGATCGCTGCCGATCCGCGTGGAGGCAATCGTCTGTGATTCGGAAACGGCTTCCCCGTTTTTATAGAGCGTTTCCGTCAGGCTGAATCTTCGTTCCGCCTTTCCGAGCGATCGGTACAGCCGTGCGCCGACCGGCAAGAGCGGCTGCTGAACGGTCGTTGTTTCGAGCGTGCCGATCTCAACCTCGGCCCGCTGAGTCGATCGTACGACGGGAATCAAGGTTCGGTCCGCAAGCAGACGGTTTTTTGCATCCTCATAGGAGAGATAGTCCACCGAACCGTCCATCGGCGCAACGGCGAGCTCCGCGTCGATATAGGCACGAATTAAAAGCTCGTTTGAACGGAGGTTCTCCCCTGCACAGATGGACAGATACTCGATCAGCATCTGTTCGGTCGCATCCTTTCCCGACAGCGCAAAGAGCGGAGAACCGTTTACGTAAAGATTGACGGCATTCGGGGAATAGGGAAGCGCCGTCGGTTTTGGCGTGGCGGTCGGGACCGGCGACGAGGTAACATTCAATCGGATTTCGACCTCTGCGGGAACGGCAGTCGGCGCAGTGCGCGGCAAAAGAACGGAAAGCTGCGGACGAAGCACACCGACGGCAAGCAAAACAAACGTGCCGACGATCAAGATCGCCACGACGGCAAGAATCAAAAATCCTGTTACCTGCTTTTGCTGCACGACGGCTTCCTTTCACGATCCGCGGGAACGGATCAATGCTTCAGTCCGAGTTTTCGAAGCACCCGTCCGCCGAAAGCGCGGATGCGGCGATGCCTGGTTACAAAGAAGGCGCGAACCGGGTAGATGGCGCACCAGAACCGCACATAGCGAAGATACCCCGGCTCAGTGACCGAGTGCGGCTTTCCTTTGCGGACAAACGAGGTCAACACGCCGAGCACATCCGCATCGGTGATTCCGGTTTCAAGCGAATACGTATTATCGCCCCGGATCACATAGTCCTTCTCGCGTACTTCCATGACGCGGTGCAGCACGTATTGCGGCCCGCGCCGGTACAGGGCAACGTCGTAGGGCTTCAGCCGCTCCGTGGTGCGCTCAATGACAACGATGTCGCGGTTCTGATGCAGCATCGGAAGCATGCTGATGCCTTTCGTTTTATAAACGAGCCGCCCGTCGTGCGCAAGAATCTGCTCGAAGGTCGATTCGCTCACGCGATCATTCCTCGATCGCGCCGATGCCGCGCAGCGTTTCGATGACGGAATGCACATCGCCGGCGATCACGTCCCGGGGCGCGTCGTATTCGGCGCACATAGCGTCGGTAATGGCCTGTTCGGTCGTATCGTTTTTCAGACAGTCAACGATAAACGCAGCCGTGGCATTGCTCTTGACGATTCCGTTAAACGATTCGCCGCCGACGGCAACCAAAAACTGGGTACCATCGATTTCCTGTGTGATAAAATCGGATTTCAGTTTCATAGTGGACTCCTTTTTCAATGGGTTTGTTGATATTATAGCGCCGCCGGCCACGCTGTGTCAATCGTTTCTTGCCCGCTGCGCTCCGCGCTGGCCGATCGGAAAAACTTTTTGGAATGTTTACATGCAGCGGTAGAAATGTGAGCCGAAAAATGATATAATGAAAAAAAGTTCCGGCTACGGAACAGGAATTTTGAAATCCCGGGAGGATTGCGATGGGAAAAATGCGATTGACGCAGGCCGGCGGAACGACGGAGGGCTTTTGCCTGATCAAATCCGTCGCGGCAAGAACGGACGTGAAGGGCAGTGAATACCTGGATCTCGTATTGGCGGACAGCGAAGGGGAATGCGTCGCGAAATTATGGAACTACAGCCGCGTGTATCACGGTGTGTTCGCGCCGGACGATATTGTGAAGGTCCGCGGTTCGGTGCAGATTTGGAAGGACAACGAGCAGTTCAAGATCGATCGGATCCGGCTTGCCACACCCGAGGACGATGTGGATATGAGCATGCTTGTTCCGTGCGCCCCGCTCGACCCGCAGGCGATGTATGACGAGCTGTATGCGATTGCGCAGGGATTCCAAGACGAGGATCTGAAGCGGCTTGTGCAGTATTTGCTGCGGGAGAACCGCGAAAAGCTCTTGCTGTATCCGGCGGGCGTGAAGCTGCATCATGCGACGCGCGGAGGCCTTCTGCATCATACGCTGTCCGTTGTACATTTGGCGCAAAGCATCTGCAAGCTGTATCCGTGGCTGAACGAGGAGCTGCTCTTGGCGGGCGCGACGCTGCATGATATCGGCAAACTCGTTGAGCTGGACACCGGAACGCTCGGCCTGGCCGGCGCATATACCGCGCAGGGGCAGCTGCTTGGCCACATCAGCATCGGAATGTCGATGGTTGCGCAGGCGGCAGAGGTTACGATGGTTCCGGAAAAGACCGCGATGCTGGTGGAGCATATGTTGCTGTCGCACCACGGCAACCCGGAATACGGCAGCCCGCGGCTTCCGATGATTCCGGAAGCGGAGGTGCTTTCCATCTGCGACCTTCTGGACAGTCGGCTGTATGAAATGCGGGCCGCGCTTGACGGCGTAGCGCCGGGCGGTTTTTCGGAACGGCTCTGGGCGCTCGATAACCGGCAGCTGTATCAGGCGAACGGGAAAGAAGTCTGATTTTCACTCTTGCCAAGCGGAAACGCCTGTGGTATAATATCATGCGTCGAAAGATGGGGAGCGAGTCCGGCGTTGCCGCACTCCCCAAAGAATACGTACCTGTAGCTCAGCTGGATAGAGTGTCAGACTCCGACTCTAACCACCTAACCAGCCGATTTATGCAGAAAAAAGTGAATAAGTACCCGTAGCTCAGCTGGATAGAGTGACAGACTCCGACTCTGTAGGCCAGAGGTTCGAATCCTCCCGGGTACGCCAAAAAGCCCCGAAAACACTGCGCTTTCGGGGCTTTCACTTTTTTCTGCCATCGATTTGTTGCTTAATTCTCAATTCATAGAATTGTTTGCGTTCGTATATATATTCATCGACAAATTTTGTCGCTTTGAACCGTTTACTGCATTTTTACTGCAATTCATTTTATACATATTCACATTTCCTCAGAAACAATAGACTTATCTTCGCTTTGCAAATCATATTATAACTACTCGATAATACTCTTGGGGAGGGCAAAATGAGAATTGCATCAGTTCATATCCAAAACTTCAGAAAGCTCTATCGCTGTCGCATTGACTTTAGCAAGGAAACCACATTATTCGTAGGCGCCAATAATAGCGGCAAAACGTCTGCTATGGATGCACTGGGGAAGTTTTTAAAAGAACGCACTTTTGTGTTTAATGACTTTACTCTATCAAATCATGCATTGATCAACCAAATCGGATACGAATGGGAAAAAGAAGATTGTAAGAAGCCTGATTCGCTATCAGCATGGGCTAAGCTGCTTCCATCATTGGATGTTTGGTTAAATGTTGAAACGCAGGATATACATCACGTAATAAGTATTATTCCGACGCTGAAATGGCGCGGGGGCCTTCTTGGTGTGCGTTTTCTTTTTCAGCCTTCAAATATCGAAACGCTTTTCACCGATTATAGAGAAGCCTACTTTGCCGCAAGGGATACCGAGAAAAAAGGACCGGATGAAAGCCGCCTTAAGCTATTTCCCAATGATTTGTGTCATTTTTTAGATAGAAATCTATCTAAGTATTTCGGGTTAAAATCTTATGTTTTAGATCCTGCCAAAGAAAACAATGATCCTCCTCAGGAAACAGACTTCGAGATGGATTGCCTTTCAGATAATCCACTAAAGGATATTATCCGTGTTGATATGATTAGTGCACAACGTGGTTTATCCGATCCGGATAAAAATGGTGGAAATGGCATAGATCATACAAAGCTTTCATCTCAAATCCGAGGATACTATGATAAACATCTTGATCCTGAGAAAAAGCCCCTACCCGAGGATTTAGGTATGCTCGAAGCTTCTGAAGATGCTAGAAAGGCATTTGATGTCAATCTGGAAAATAAGCTGAAACCAGCAATAAAAGAACTTGAAACGCTTGGATATCCAGGTGTTGCAAATCCACGGATTACTATTACAAGCAAGGTCTCCACATCTGATGTGCTTAAGCACGATTCTGCTGTACAGTATAATCTTGGTAGTGGAGAACAAGGGATGCTTTTACCTGAAAAGTATAATGGGTTGGGATATCAGAACCTAATCTCTATCGTGTTTGACTTAATAAGTTTTCGAGATGGTTGGATGAGAAAAGGAAAGGCATCTTCCTCTACCGAAATCATTGAGCCTTTACATTTGGTTCTTATCGAAGAACCTGAGGCACATCTACATGCTCAAGTCCAGCAGGTTTTCATTCGCAAAGCATACAGTATTCTTCGAAACCATGAAAGGCTTACAGACGATAGTCCGTTTTCAACACAAATGGTTATCAGTACACATTCAAGCCATATAGCTAAGGAAACAACATCATAGATCCATCGATTGAAATGTGGTTGGAGTCTTTCCATTGATATTATCGACTGTTCCGTAGTACCTCATAGGCAATGGCAAAGTATAAGCCTGAAATGTGCGTC
>JAEEGL013539514.1_pt1 | contig 36593 bp, 31 predicted proteins | sample 9134231 | NCBI WGS metagenome assembly JAEEGL01 (sample SAMN16246548, study PRJNA631951) | gut metagenome | biome: gut microbiome; feature: rumen; material: fiber-attached | host: Bos | place: Iran: Karaj | collected 2018-10 | reverse complement strand
GAGGAACTCCGAGGTGCGGAGGAAGGGACGGGTGCGCATCTCCCAGCGCATCACGTTACACCACTGGTTGCACATCAGGGGCAGGTCGCGCCAGGAGTGGATCCAGTTCTTATAGGTGTTCCAGATGATGGTCTCTGAGGTGGGGCGCACGATGAGTTCCTCTTCGAGTCTGGCAGCGGGATCGACCTCTACGCCGCTCTTGTCCTCCTTGGCACGCAGGCGGTAGTGGGTCACTACGGCACACTCCTTGGCGAATCCCTCTACATGCTCGGCCTCACGGCTGAGGAACGACTTCGGGATGAGCAGGGGGAAATAGGCGTTCTGGGCGCCCGTCTCCTTGAACATCTTATCCAGTTGCTGCTGCATCTTCTCCCAGATGGCATAGCCGTAGGGCTTGATGACCATACAACCGCGCACGGCACTCTGTTCTGCGAGGTCGGCCTTGACCACCAGATCGTTAAACCACTGGCTGTAATTATCAGCCCTCTTCGTTAAATCTTTTAATTCTTTTGCCATTATTTTGTCTTTATTGAAATTTGAGTGCAAAATTACATAAATTTTTAGACATAAGAACATAACAACATATAATTTTTTGTTTCTTTTGTTCTTTTGTCTGAAAATAATTATTAACTTTGCAGCAGAAATCAACGTTTAACAACTAAATTAAGAAGATTATGAAAGGTTTAAAATCAATTGCCATCGCCTTGTGCGCAGCACTGGTGGTGAGTTGTGGAATGAGTAACACGGGTAAGGGCGCGCTGATTGGTGCCGGTGGCGGTGCTGGTCTGGGAGCCATTATCGGAGCCATTGCCGGTAACACGGCTGTCGGTGCTGTCATCGGTGGTGCCGTAGGTGCTGGCGCAGGTGCCATCATCGGTAAGAAGATGGACAAGGCCAAGAAGGAGGCCGAGGCTGTGCAGAACGCCCAGGTAGAGGCTGTGACTGACGCTAATGGTCTGGAGGCCGTCAAGGTGACCTTCGACTCTGGTATCCTCTTCGCCACTGGTAGTTCTACACTGAGCAGCACGGCCCAGTCGTCGCTCTTCCAGTTCGCCAATGTGCTGAAGAACAATGCCGACTGCGATGTGGCCGTACAGGGCTATACCGACAATGCCGGCTGGAAGAACAGCACAGCCGCCCAGAGCCAGCAGAAGAACCTCGAACTCTCTCAGCAGCGTGCCCAGAGCGTGACGAACTACCTGCTCTCTCAGGGTGTGAGCACCACGCAGATCCGCAGCACGATGGGTTATGGCGAGGCTAACCCTGTGGCCGACAACGCTACCGCTGCCGGCAAGGCCCAGAACCGCCGTGTGGAGGTCTACATGTACGCTTCTCAGAAGATGATCCAGGAGGCTCAGCAGCAGGCTCAGTAAAAGGTGAAAAGGTAGAAAGGTGAAAAAGTGAATCCTTTCAAACTTATCAAGAAAACTCTGAAATGGATAGTGGTGGCATTCTTTGCTTCCACTATTCTTTCTGTAGTGGTGTACAGATTCCTGCCAGTATGGGTGACACCGTTGATGGTCATCCGGTGCTGTCAGCAGGTCTCCGAAGGTAGGAACCTGAAACTCTCCCACGACTGGGAGCCACTGGAGAATATTTCCCCCTCGTTACCTGTGGCCGTCATTGCCAGCGAGGATGCCCGTTTCATGGAGCATCACGGTTTTGACTATGAGGCCATCGAGCATGCCGCCAAGCGGAATCGTGAGCATCCGGAGAAGCGGAAACTGGGTGCCTCGACCATCTCTCAGCAGACGGCTAAGAATGTGTTTCTCTGGCCAGGCCGCTCCTGGACCCGTAAAGGTTTTGAGGTGTATTTCACCACCCTTATCGAACTCCTCTGGTCGAAGCAGCGCATCATGGAAGTGTATCTGAATTCGATAGAGATGGGCGAGGGTATCTATGGTGCTCAGGCCGTCGCAGAGGAGCATTTCGGCAAGGATGCTAAGGATCTCAGCAGGGCCCAGTGTGCGCTGATTGCCGCCACACTCCCCAATCCCCGCAAGTTCTCCAGCAAGTCGCCATCATCTTATATGCTGAAACGGCAGGCCCGCATCTTGAAAGAGATGCACTACGTCAAGTCGTTCCCCCTAAGATCGGAAAAGTAAAACAACTTGTTTTGGTGTCTTAGAAGGCATCCCTTACATTCGTGGAAGGCATCTTTTACAGACCAAAACAAGTTGTTTTACTTTTGTACTTGGCTATTCCCTTGAAAATTGTCCTTATCCTGCAGCCTCGAACTCCTCGAGGAAGCGGGTATCATTCTCCGAGAACATGCGGAGGTCTGAGACGCGATACTTCAGGTTGGTGATACGCTCGACACCCATGCCGAAGGCATAGCCGCTGTACTCCTTGGAGTCGATGCCGCAGAGTTCCAGCACATTAGGATCGACCATGCCGCAGCCGAGGATCTCCACCCATCCGGTGTGTTTGCAGAATCCGCAGCCCTCGCCGCCACAGATGAAGCAGGAGATGTCCATCTCTGCACTGGGTTCTGTGAAGGGGAAGTAGGAGGGACGCAGGCGGATCTTCGTGTCGGCACCGAACATCTCACGGGCAAATGACAGCAGCACCTGCTTCAGGTCGGTGAACGACACGTTCTTGTCGATATAGAGTCCTTCCACCTGATGGAAGAAGCAGTGTGCGCGGGCTGTGATGGCCTCGTTACGATAGACGCGGCCTGGGCAGATCACTCGGATGGGAGCCGTGAGTTTACCGTCCTCAGTGTGCATGTGCTCCATCACTCGGGCCTGAACGGATGAGGTGTGGGAGCGGAGCAGGATGTTCTTCGTGACATCATTCGGATGCTGAGAGACGAAGAAGGTGTCCTGCATATCACGGGCAGGATGGTCGGCAGCGAAGTTCATCTTCGTAAACACGTGGAGGTCGTCTTCCACCTCAGGACCGTCAGCCAGGACGAATCCCATACGGGAGAAGATGTCTATGATCTCGTTGGTGACGATGGTCAGCGGATGGCGGGTACCCAGTTTAATGGGGTAGGGTGTACGTGTCAGGTCGATGGCCTCATCAGAGGTGTCATGTGTCTCGCACTCTTCGCGCAGTTGGTTGATACGCTCCGTAGCCATCGTCTTCAGTTCGTTGATCTTCATGCCGACGGTCTTCTTCTGGTCGGCAGCCACTTCACGGAAGTCGTTCATCAGAGCCGTGATCTCACCTTTCTTGCTGAGGTACTTCAGGCGTAACTGCTCCACCTCCTCCGCATTTTTCGCACTCAGTTCCTGCACTTCTTTGAGCAGGTCGTCTATCTTGTCAAGGATACCCATAGAATTTACTATTTGACGATTTTAACTATATATTTCTTTGAAATTTGCGTGCAAAGGTACGAATAAGCGAGCGAAAAACCAAACCAAAACAAAAAAAATATCCTTTCTTGTGTATTTATATCTAAAATAATGTGTAATTTTGCAGAAAAATTAGAGAGAATCGTTGAAAACGAAGTTAAAAAGGGAATGAAAAAGTTTCTTTGGCCGACGCTGGTATGTATTCTGCTGACGTTTTCATGCACCGGAAAGAGAACGAACACAGATCAGGAAGAGCCTGCAGACACGGTGGCCGACTCCTCGCTGGTTGTGATTGAAGATACGCTGGAGCAGTTGATTACTGAGACACCGATGCCCAGGGCAGCCGATGCCTATTTTGATGACTTTGTCTTCAACTTCGCAGCCAACAAGCGCCTGCAGTTCGAGCGCATCATCTTCCCCCTGCGAGTGACCACTGTTGATGGCAAGACGACGATGACCGAGAAGTCGCAATGGCAGATGGAGCATCTGTTCATGCGGCAGGGCTACTACACCTTGCTCTTTGACGACGACGAGCAGATGTCGCACATGAAGGACACCGCCATCACGGAGGCTGTCGTGGAGAAGATTGTCCTAAAGAAGAATAAGGTGAAGAACTATTTCTTCCACCGTGTACGCGGTGCCTGGATGATGTACGAGATACGGGAGACTTCCATAGAGGAGAACGCCAACAGTTCGTTCCTATCATTCTACAAGCGCTTTACCTCAGACAGCATCTTCCAGGTGGAGAGTATCAACGAGACGGTTCAGTTCACTGGTCCAGACCCAGACGACGACTTCGCCGTGATGGAGGGTGTCATCACCCCAGATACCTGGGAGGCCTTTGCGCCGCAGTTGCCTGGCAAGGTGCTCTATAATATCGTCTACGGTAAGCCTGAGGCAGAAGGCAACAAGAAAATCTTCCTGATGCGAGGCGTGGCCAACGGCCTGGAGTTGGAACTGCGATTCAAGAAGGTCGGCGGCAAATGGCTGCTGACGAAAATGACGACGTAGATCTCATTGGACATTGAAGATTGAAGATTGAAAATTGAAGATTGAACATTGAAAGACGAGAGGAACTATAGTCTGAAAGAGCACAATACATTTGGCATCGACGCCAAGTGCAGACGTTTCATAGAGTTCGAGGATGATGAGGAGGCCTTCGAGGTGGCTGCGATCCTGAGGAAGTCGGCTCTACCTTATATTATAATAGGTGGAGGCAGCAATCTGCTGCTGACGAGAGACTTTGACGGCATCGTGGTTCGTTCTGGTGTCAAGGGCCATTACTTCGAAGAAGATTTCACCTGTGAACGGATGACCTGTGGCAGCGGAGAGGTGTGGGACGATATGGTGGCCACCAGTCTGCAGGCAGGGTACTATGGTATGGAGAACCTCTCGCTGATACCTGGTGACGTAGGCGCCAGTGCCGTGCAGAACATCGGGGCCTATGGCGTTGAAGCCAAGGACCTGATACTCTGTGTCTGGATGGTGGAGATAGCCACGGGAAAGCCTTGGATGATCGGCAATGAGGATTGTGAATACGGCTACAGACAGAGCCGTTTCAAGAAAGACTGGAAGAACCGTTTCCTCATCACGAGGGTGACATACGGCCTCTCAAGAACCTTCCGTCCCAATCTCGATTACGGCAATATCCGTCAGGAACTGGAGCGCAGAGGTATCACCGAGCCCACAGCCCAGCAACTGCGAGACATCATCATAGAGATCAGAAACGCCAAACTGCCCGACCCTCAGATCGAGGGTAATGCCGGTAGTTTCTTCATGAATCCCGTCGTCACCCGCCAGAAGTATGAGAAACTTGCGGCCCGGTATCCGCAGATGCCTCACTATAAGGTGGACTATCGACATGAGAAGATTCCCGCAGGCTGGATGATCGAACAGTGTGGCTGGAAGGGAAAGAGTCTTGGTCGTGCGGGTGTTCATGACAAGCAGGCATTGGTGCTCGTGAATCGTGGTGGTGCGACGGGGGCAGAGATTGTTGCCCTCAGTGATGCCATCCGCCAGGATGTGAAGGCCAAGTTTGACATTGATATCCACCCTGAAGTGAATATTATATGAAACTGACATTCTTAGGAACGGGAACATCATGCGGGGTGCCAGTCATTGGTTGCCAGTGTGAGGTGTGTCAGAGCCAGGACCCGCGAGACAAACGGACTCGTTGCTCAGCCCTTGTGGAGACAGACTCCACCCGTCTGCTCATAGACTGTGGCCCAGACTTCCGCCAGCAGATACTCCCGCAGCCTTTTCGTAAGATAGACGGCATCCTGATCACCCATTCCCACTACGACCACATGGGAGGCATGGATGACATCCGCCCGTATTGTCAGTTTGGCGAGATCAATGTCTACGCAGATCCCAAGGCCAAGGAGGCCATGCTCGAGATGTTGCCCTATTGCTTCGCAGAACATCGTTATCCAGGTGTGCCTGCCATCGGACTGCATGAGATCCTGCCGCATCACCCCCTGCATATCGGCGATCTTGACATCATGCCCATAGAGGTGATGCACGGCAAACTTCCTATCCTTGGCTATCGCATCGGACCGCTGACCTATATTACCGACATGAAATCTATCGAGGACACGGAGATGCCTTATCTCGACGGAACAGAACTCCTGGTGGTGAATGCTCTTCGCTTCACCAAACCCCATCATTCCCATCAGTTGGTGGATGATGCGGTGGTTTTCGCCAGGAGGGTAGGAGCCCGTAGGACGCTGCTGATCCACATGTGCCACGATATTGGTCTGCACGCACAGGTCAACCGAATACTTCCTGAGGGAATCGAGTTGGCTTATGATGGTCTTTGTGTGACTATTTAGTGTAAAAAAGTGTTTATTCGGCGGGTTTATAGTTAAAAAGTATTTAATGACAGCGTTTTTTTGCTATAAAACTTTGGAGGAAAGAAAAATCGACGTATCTTTGCAATGTGTTTTTCATAGTATTAGATTTAAGGTTAACAAAGGTTTGGGGTCGCAGCGGCGACCCATTTTTGTGTCCATACGTCTGAAAAACCTATGGGATTTAATGCTTTTTCTTCGATTTCTTGGTGCTCTTCCCAAACAGACTACCGTAGTTCTTCATCAGTTTCCTGACCAGCAGGAAGGCATCAATGGCTGTGATGCTGTTGGCGATCAGCCCCGAGATGTACTCACCCTTGGTACTTCCTTCGCGCTTGACGAAAGTCTGGTTCCACAAGGTACTGAACTTGGCATTGTCTTGTTGTATTTCAGATGCGAGTTCTTCCTTACGGAGTCTGATCTCTTCAAGTGTGTGATACTGTCGCGTTGATTTCTTGACGGGAAGCATGCCAGTGGGGGGGATTAGTTCATAAACAGACTGGCGAGAAACTTCACCAACGGTTTCTGAATCCAGTTCTTACGGAAGATAATAAACAGGAAGAATAAGAGCAGGTGCACGCCAGAGACAATGAGGAAGGCCTTGGCCATTCCGATCCATGTTGCCAGCCACCAGGCGATGGCAAAAGAGAGATACATCAGGACGGCGATGATGAACATGAAAAAGAGGATAGTCAAGGCGGTGGCCGTCAGCAGACGCACCACCTTGTCTATCACATCTAGTTTGACGTATTCCGACTGAAGCCCGAGATAGTGCTTGAGAACCTCTATCAGTTGGGCTATCGTCTCAACATTCTTGTCGCTGGACAGCATCAGGGAATTTTCGATTTACTGATTTTACAGATTTATTCTTCGTCAGTAACATCCTGGATGTCATCTACAAGGTCGACCACTTCCTTGCGGCTCAGTTTGATGTTGTGCTTCTTGAGAAAACCCTCTACGGCATCAGTGATTTTCACACGAGTGTCCTGTCCTTTCTCAGGGGCAACGAGAATGCCCAGAGCAGCGCCGGCGATGGCTCCACCGAGGAATGCGCTAAGATAACCTAAACTTTTCATACGCTTAATTAATTAAATAATGTATCAATAGATTTGTCAGTGCAAATATACAAAACTTTTCCTTTGTAAAGCAAAAAATGTGCATTTTTTTTCTAAAAAAGTTATGATTTGGCAGTTTTAACAAACTTTATGTGCCATTTTTATCCGCATTTGCGCGATATTTTGTAATTTCGCAGCAAATTTAGATTAATATTTAATTCATAACAAATAAAAACTAAAAATGAAGAAGTACACACTTATCTGCATCGGTTTATGTGCAGCAATGGCTTTTACAAGCTGTAAATCTAGTGAGAGTGCCTACAAGAAGGCTTATGAGAAGGCAAAGCAGTATGACACCCAGACCGCCCAGCAGGAAGCAGTTGCTCAGGAGGCTGTGGTTGCTCCTGTGGAGGCAAAGCCCGTCACCCAGGCTCAGGTCGTCGACAATCTTGACAACATTTCTGTCCGTCAGGAGAGCGTACAACTGATTCATGGCAATGGCCTGAATGCTTTCAGTGTGGTGGTGGGTTCGTTCGGCCTTCTCTCCAATGCTGAGAGCCTCTACCAGCGTCTGAAGGATGCAGGTTATGATGCACAAGTGGTGAAGAACGAGGACAAGAACATGTATCGTGTTGTCGCCTCTTCCTTTGCAGAGAAATCCTCTGCTGTCTCCAGCCGTGATCAGCTTCGCAACACTTATCCCGATGCATGGCTCCTCTATAACGCACGATAAGGAGCGTTGAAGTGAGGATATTATCCATCGATTACGGTAAGAAACGTACCGGTTTAGCAGTCACCGATCCTCTTCAGATTATAGCAGGAGGGTTGGCGACTGTTTCAACATCGGAACTTTTTGACTGGTTGCAGGCCTACAGGGCAAAAGAGCCGTTGGAGCGGATCATCATTGGTGAGCCCCGTCAGCCCAACGGACAGCCGAGTGAGAACCTGCAACGTGTGCAGCAGTTTGTGGCCCGATGGCGTAAGGCTGTGCCAGAAGTGCCTATAGAGTACTATGACGAGCGCTTTACTTCCGTGTTGGCTCATCAGGCCATGCTCGATGGCGGGCTCAAGAAGAAAGCCCGACGGGACAAGGCTCTTGTAGACGAGATCTCTGCAACCATCATCCTGGAGGATTATCTCCGCAGCCGCAAATAATTTTCAATTTTCAATTATCAATTTTCAATAAAAAAGTGATCTTACCTATTTATATTTATGGTCAGCCTGTGCTGCGAAAGGTGGCCGATGATATTACTGCCGATTATCCGCAGTTGAAGGAACTGATTGCCGATATGTGGGACACGCTGGCAGAATCTGAGGGCATCGGACTTGCTGCCCCTCAGATAGGCAAGGCTATCCGTCTGTCTGTCATTGACCTTGATGTGATTTCGGACGATCTTCCTGAATACAAAGGATTCAGACAGGTTTTTATCAACCCGCATATCATTGAGTACGATGAGTCGAATACAGACACGTCGGAGGAGGGTTGCCTGTCACTTCCTGCCATCCATGAGAAGGTGGTTCGTCCTACGCGTATTCATGTGGCATGGGACGATGAGAACTTCAACCACCATGATGAATGGATAGGGGGCTACCTTGCCCGCGTGATGCAGCATGAGTTTGACCATCTGGATGGGAAGATGTTTGTCGACCATATCTCTCCACTCCGTAAGCAACTTATAAAGAGCAAGTTACGCGCTTTGGCTCAAGGACGTTATCGCTGCGGTTACAAGACCAAACCTGTTAGACATTGAAGATTGAAAATTGAAGATTGAACATTAATGATGAGCAGGATACTAAAGAAGAAATGGATACTGTTGATCTTGTGCTTACAATGTTCAATATTCAATTTTAAGTCTTCAATTTGCTTTGCCCAGTTCAATACCGATCGTCTGGTGATGATCGGGCGTTCTGCCCTCTATTACGAGGACTACGTGCTGTCTATCCAGTACTTCAATCAGGCCATCAGCCAGAAGCCCTGGCTCTATGAGCCTTGGTTCTTCCGTGGGGTGGCCAAGTACTATCTCGACGATTATCGTGGTGCAGAGTCAGACTGCTCTGAGGCCATCGAGCGCAATCCCTATGTCACCAGTGCCTATGAGGTAAGGGCGCTCTGCCGGATCAATCAGAAGAAATATGCAGAGGCTGTCAGCGACTATGACCGTGCCTTGCGCTATGATCCTGAGAATCAGATCTACTGGTACAACCGAATCCTCTGTCTGGTCCAGAACAAGGATTACGACCATGCGATGGCTCAGATAGACTCGATGATCAGTCGCTGGTCCCATTATGCCAGAGCCTATTCCGTACAGGGTGAGGTCTATATGCTGCAGAAGGATACCGTGAATGCCATCAAGTCGCTCGACAAGAGTCTGGAGATAGACCCTTACGATGGCGGCATCTGGGCAGAGCGTGCCATTATCAGTCTGAGTCAGAAGAACTGGAAGGAGGGTGAGGAGTATCTCACGAAGAGTATCCGCCTGCTTCCCAGGCATGCCAGCAACTATATCAACCGTGCGATGGCCCGTTACAACCAGAATAACCTGCGTGGGGCTATGGCAGACTACGACACAGCCCTCGACATAGACCCCAACAACTTCCTCGGACACTATAACCGAGGTCTGCTCCGTGCCCAGGTGGGTGATGACAACCGCGGTATCGAAGACTTTGACTTCGTGCTGAAGTTAGAGCCCAACAACCTGATGGCACTTTTCAATCGTGCGTTGTTGCTGGAGCAGACGGGTAATCTGAGGGCAGCCATCCGAGACTATTCGAAGGTGATAGAAGACTTCCCCAACTTCTGGTTTGGACTGGAGCACAGAGCCTCCTGTTACCGTCGCCTGGGTAATACCCGTCAGGCTGAGGTCGATGAGTTCCGTATCCTGAAGGCCCAGATGGACAAGCGCTATGGCAAGCAGCCACGACTCTCCCAGAAGCAGATGCGCCGTCGTAGTGATGAGGATCTGGAGAAATACAACCAACTGGTTGTTGCCGATGAGGAAGAGTTGGAACATGAGTATAAGAGTGCCTATCGTGGCAGGGTTCAGAACCGCAAGGCAGAATTGTCGTTCCTGCCCATGTATGGCCTCACCTTTACCCGCCCTGAGGATGATATCAAGACAGAGATGCCATACGAGGAGACGGTTGAGTCCTATAATGCCTCATCCCATTCCCGTCGTGTCTATGTGTCGTGTGACCAGGCCAAGGTGGATGAGGACCGCATGCGTCAGACCTTTGTCTATATCGACTCCCTCAGTACAGCCATCGATGCCACCAGGAATACCCGTGATGTGAAGCCGCTGCTCTTCATGCGGGCCATTGCCTATAGTACGATTCAGAACTTCGACAATGCCATTGATGACCTGAGCATCTGCCTGCAGATCGACTCCACCATGACACTTGCCCGTTGGCAGAGGGCTGTCTGTCAGGGGAAGATCAACGAGTTCAATGCCTCCCAGGGCACCAACATCGACCTCCAGACAGCCAATGTGCTGGGCGACCTCTCAGAGGCCATCCAGAGTTCACCGCGCAACAAATACCTATATTATAACAGAGGCAATCTCTATGCCCAGCGTCAGGATTACCAGCGAGCCATCGACGACTACACCCAAGCCATCTCCCTCGAGGAGCATCTGGCAGAGGCCTATTTCAACCGCGGGCTCGCCCTTATCTACCTCAAGCGCGAGGCTGAGGGTATTGCCGACCTGAGCAAGGCGGGTGAGTTGGGCATCTATCAGGCCTACAGCATCATCAAGCAGAAGAGGGAAAAGTAAAAGAATAGTTAAAAAACAGCAAGGTGGCAGCAAATTCTTCACTTTTTGTAGTACCTTTGCAGGCAATTTCAAATTCAAACATATATTGTAGATATGATTAACATTACTTTCCCAGACGGATCTGTTCGCTCGTATGAGCAGGGCGTGACTGGTTTTCAGATTGCAGAGAGCATCTCTCCGGCTCTTGCACGCAGCGTTCTTTGCTGTGGAGTAAATGGTGAGACAGTAGAGTTGAACCGTCCTATCAATGAGGATGCGACGATAGCACTCTATAAGTGGGATGACGAGCAGGGCAAGCACACCTTCTGGCACACCTCAGCCCACCTTCTGGCAGAAGCGCTGCAGGAGTTGTATCCTGGCATTCAGTTCGGTTTCGGACCTGCCGTTGAGAATGGTTTCTTCTATGATGTGCTGCTGAAGGACGGCGAGAGCATTAAGGAGAGTGACTTCCCCAAGATTGAAGAGAAGATGAAGGAACTGGCTTCGAAGAAAGAGCCTGTGGTGCGTCGTGAGGTGCCCAAGGCAGAGGCTCTCAAGGAGTTTGCTGCCGATGGTCAGACCTACAAGTGCGAGCACATTGAGCAGGATCTCGAGGATGGTTCCATCACCACTTATACCCAAGGCCGTTTCACAGACCTCTGCCGTGGTCCGCACCTAGTGGATACTGGCGAGATCAAGGCCATCAAACTGACCTCCGTCGCAGGTGCCTTCTGGCGTGGTGATGCCACCCGTGAGCAGATGCAGCGTCTCTATGGCATCACCTTCCCCAAGAAGAAGATGCTCGACGAGTATCTCGTGATGCTGGAGGAGGCCAAGAAGCGTGACCATCGTAAGATTGGCAAGGAGATGGAACTCTTCATGTTCTCCGAGAAGGTAGGCAAGGGCCTTCCCATCTGGCTGCCGAAGGGTACAGACCTCCGTCTGCGTCTGCAGGACCATCTGCGTAAGGTGCAGAAGCGTTATGGCTATCAGGAGGTTATCACCCCGCATATCGGCGGCAAGAGCCTCTATGTCACCTCTGGCCACTATGCCCACTACGGACAGGACTCCTTCCGTCCCATCACGACCCCTGAGGAGGGCGAGGAGTATATGCTGAAACCCATGAACTGTCCTCACCACTGTGAGATCTTCGCCAACAAGCCCCGTTCCTATAAGGACCTGCCCCTGCGTATTGCTGAGTTCGGTACGGTCTACCGTTATGAGCAGAGTGGTGAGTTGCATGGTCTGACCCGTGTGCGCTCGTTCACTCAGGACGATGCCCACCTCTTCTGCCGTCCTGACCAGGTGAAGCAGGAGTTCCTCAACGTGATGGACATCATCGGTGTGGTGCTGACAGCCTTCGGTTTCAACTACGAGGCTCAGATCTCCCTGCGCGATCCCAACAACCACGAGAAGTATGTAGGCACCGACGAGGACTGGGCGCTGGCTGAGAAGGCCATTGTCGAGGCTTGCGAGGAGAAGGGCCTGCACGCCAAGGTAGAGACAGGCGAGGCTGCCTTCTATGGACCGAAACTCGACTTCATGATCAAGGATGCCATTGGCCGTCGCTGGCAGTTGGGTACCATCCAGGTGGACTACAACCTGCCCAAGCGCTTCCAGTTGGAATATACTGACGAGGACAATACGAAGAAGACGCCGGTGATGATCCACCGTGCACCCTTCGGTTCCCTGGAGCGTTTCTGTGCTGTGCTTATCGAGCACACCAGCGGTCACTTCCCCCTCTGGCTCACACCCGAGCAGGTGGCTATCCTGCCGCTGTCTGAGAAGTATAATGACTATGCCCAGGAGGTGTGCCGTCAGTTCAGCGAGGGTGGGGTGCGTGCCACCATCGACCTGCGTAATGAGAAACTGGGCCGTAAGATCCGTGACAACGAGTTGAAGCGCATTCCTTACATGGTCATCGTTGGTGAGAAGGAGGCTGCTGATGGTACCGTGGCTGTCCGTCCCCAGGGTGGTGGTGAGCAGAGCGTCAAGACCATCCAGGAGTTCATCGACGAGGTGAATGCCCAGGTCGCTGAAATGACCAAGGACTTTTGATAATGAAGAGTTTATAGTTTAAAGTTTATGGTTTATAGTTGATATGATTGGCGAGTAGTTAAATATTCTTAAAAGAGTATTCATCTATAAACTATAAACAATAAACTATAAACAAAATTTAGTAATTTTGCAGCCGATTTCTTAAAAAGGAGTGGATGAAGAATGACAATTTGAAGAATCAGTACCGCATCAATGAGCAGATACGAGTACGTGAAGTCCGCATAGTGGGTGACAATGGCAGCACCGTTGTTCCAACCCGCGATGCACTGAACATGGCCCGCGAGCAGGGTGTCGATCTGGTGGAGATCTCACCTAATGCCAACCCGCCGGTATGTCGTCTCATCGACTACTCCAAGTTCCTCTACCAGCAGAAGAAGCGCCAGAAGGAGATGAAGGCCAAGCAGGTGAAGGTAGAGGTGAAGGAAATCCGTTTCGGACCCCAGACCGATGAGCATGACTATCAGTTCAAACTCAAGCATGCCAAGGAGTTCCTTGAGGAGGGCAACAAGGTGCGTGCCTATGTGTTCTTCCGCGGACGCTCCATCCTGTTCAAGGAGCAGGGCGAAGTGCTGTTGCTGAGGTTTGCCAACGATCTGGAGGAAGTGGGAAAGGTTGAGTCCATGCCCTCGCTCGAAGGCAAGAAGATGTTCATCTACCTCGCCCCCAAGAAGGCCGGAACCAAGAAGCAGAGCCAGCAGGCCCGCGATCGTGAGGCTGCTGCTGAGGAAAAGCGGAAAGAGGACAAGGGGAAGGGTAGGGAGACTGCCAGCCTCGATGAGGCCAGTGCAGAGATGCCTGCCAACGGTGGACTCCTGGCCAACGCCAAGATCTCTGCCGATGCCCTCAAGAAACTGAAGGAAGCTGAAGAGGAATCATAAAGCTCAAATCTCAAATCTCAAACCTCAAAGCTCAAACCTCAAAGAAAAAAGAAGGTGGCGCGCCCGGTATATGCGTAGTCGCCGATTATTAATAACAATTTAAAATTTAAAAACAATGCCAAAAGTAAAGACAAACTCCGGTGCCAAGAAGAGATTCTCGTTTACCGGTACAGGTAAGGTTAAGAGACGTCACGCTTACCACAGCCACATTCTGACGAAGAAGACCAAGAAGAAGAAGCGCAACTTGGTTGGTACAACTATCGTTGATCAGTCAAACATGAAGCAGGGTCGTGACCTGTTGTGTCTCCGTTAATCCTATTGTCGAACATTTAAAAGAAGAAAACTATGCCAAGATCAGTAAATCATGTTGCATCAAGAGCAAAGCGTAAGAGAATTTTAAAGCTCACTCGCGGCTATTTTGGAGCCCGCAAGAATGTTTGGACAGTAGCAAAGAATACCTGGGAGAAGGGTTTGACCTATGCCTATCGTGACCGCCGTAACAAGAAGCGCAACTTCCGCGCCCTGTGGATTCAGCGTATCAACGCTGCCGCACGTCTGGAAGGTATGAGCTATTCTGTTCTGATGGGCAAGCTCAGCAAGGCTGGTATCGAGATCAACCGTAAGGTGCTCGCCGACCTCGCTATGAACAACCCCGAGGCTTTCAAGGCTATCGTTTCAAAGGTTAAGTAAGAGAAAAAGTCTTTATCGGATAGGAGAGGGTACCCTACGTGGATGCCCTCTCCTCTGTTTTTATATGCCTTTTAGGGAAAGTGATATGCGGTTGCGGCGGTGGTCGACTTCAATCACCCGGACACGTACATGCTGGTGGAGCTTCACTACATCTGTGGGATGGGCAATGCGACGGTTGGCCATCTGTGAGATGTGAATCAGACCATCCTGATGGACACCGATGTCGACAAAGGCGCCGAAATTGGTGATGTTGGTGACGATGCCAGGTAGTATCATCCCTTCTATCAGATCGTCGACGGTGGAGACATTCTTGTCGAACTCGAATTCCTCAAGTTGTTCGCGTGGGTCACGCCCCGGCTTCTCCAACTCCTGCATGATGTCCGTCAGGGTGGGGATGCCCACTTCGGCTGTTACGTACTTTCTGATGTCTATCGTGTCACGTTTCTCCTTATCCTTGATCAGGTCAGCTACGGTACAGCCGTGATCTTTGGCCATCTGTTCTACAACAGCATAGCTTTCAGGGTGGACGGCAGAATTGTCAAGAGGATTCTTCGCCCCGGGAATACGCAGGAAACCTGCACACTGCTGGAAGGCAGAAGGACCGAGACGGGGAACTTTCTTCAATTGGGCTCGGGAGGTGAAGGCGCCGTTCTCACGACGATAGTCAACGATATTCTTGGCAAGGGTAGGACCCAGACCACTGACGTACATCAGCAGATGCTGTGAGGCTGTGTTCAGATTGACACCTACAAGGTTGACACAGCTTTCGACGGTCTGATCCAGCGAATGCTTGAGCTTTGTCTGATCCACATCGTGCTGGTATTGTCCTACGCCGATACTCTTAGGATCGATCTTTACCAACTCTGCCAGGGGATCCATCAGTCTGCGGCCTATCGAGACGGCTCCACGCACGGTGACATCCTCGTCAGGGAACTCTTCTCGGGCAATCTTCGAGGCAGAATAGACAGATGCACCATCCTCGCTGACGGTAAAGACCTGTGGCTTAGGCAGTTCGTCTTTCTTCCTGGTATCGATATTATAACGACCAGCCAAGACGTCTTTGATGAAATCATTGGTCTCACGACTGGCGGTGCCGTTGCCGATGGAGATGGCCTCAATCTGATACTTCTGAATCATCTTCTGAATAGCGATGGCCGACTCTGTCCGTTTGTTAACGGGCGGATGGGGGAATATGGCATCGTGATGGAGCAGATTGCCCTGTGCATCGAGACAGACAACCTTGCAGCCGGTTCGGAAGCCGGGGTCGATGCCCATGACACGCTTCTGGCCCAAGGGAGCACCAAGGAGCAACTGGCGCAAGTTCTCGGCAAACACACGGATGGCTTCTTCGTCAGCCCGTTCTTTGCTCAAAGCAGCGAACTCCGTCTCGATGGAAGGTTTCAACAGGCGTTTATAGCCATCGTCGACAGCTTCGCCGACCAGTTGTCCGCAAGGTGTGTTACCATAGACGTATTGGCGCTTCAGTTTGTCTGCAGCCTCTTCATCATTTGGTGATATGGAGATACGAAGGACGCCTTCGCTCTCACCACGTCGCATGGCCAGAAGCCGATGGGAAGAGCAGCGCTTCAACGGTTCGGACCAGTCGAAGTAATCACTGTACTTGGCGGCCTCGTCGGTATCAGCCTTTGCCTTCACGACCTTGGAGGAGATGATGGCCTGACGGGAGAAGGCATTACGTATCTGCTGGCGACTGCGCTCGTCTTCGCTGACGGTTTCGGCAATGATGTCCTGGGCTCCCTTGATGGCTGATTCGGTATCTTTGACGTCACCTTTTACATAGCGTTCTGCAGCTCGCTCCGGATCACGCTCACGTTGCAGGAGCAGAAGCTGTGCCAGAGGTTCCAGCCCCTGTTCACGTGCTACCTGAGCACGGGTACGGCGCTTGGGTTTATAGGGCAGGTAGATATCCTCAAGTTCGGATGTCTCCCAACAGTCATCGATGCGCTTTTTGAGTTCTGGCGTCATTTTCTCAAGATCTGTGATGGTCTTGATGATGGTATCCTTGCGTTTCTGAATCTCCTGCAACTTGTCGAAGCGGTCGCTGATAGCCGCAATCTGTACTTCGTCGAGACCTCCCGTGCGTTCTTTTCTATAGCGTGAAATGAATGGGATGGTGCACCCTTCCTCAAGAAGCGCCAGGGTGTTGGCGACAGCACGTTCTTGTAGGTTGAGAGCACTGGCTATAAGTCTTGCAAAGATGTTCTTTTCCATAAGTCAATAGTAAATACGTTAATTTCTGTGCAAAAATAGTAATAATCCATGAGAATTGTGTAATTTTGCAGCCAAAATCGACGAAAGTCATGAAAAATAGGATTGCTTTGATGATGATGGTTCTCCTGTCTGTGCTTTGTTCTGTTCAGGCAGAAGAGACGCCAAATTCACGTCAAGCGCGTCGTGTGTTCAACCAAGCCTATCAGCAGGTGTTTGGCGAACAAGGGGCGACATTGCACTATGATGTGAATATTATTGGTATCTATAAGACTAACGGTACTATCTGGTATAAGGGAAAGAAAAGTAAATTCGTGGATGCGAAGATGGACTCGTGGAACGACGGGACGACCGTCTATACAGTCAAGAGAAAGAAGAAGAAGGAAGTGGAGATCCACAATGCCAGGAATAACAAGTCGGACAAGTATTCTCAGAAATTCAAGTTTGAGCCAGAGAATTTCGACTATAGTATTGCTGATCATCCAGAAGGTCTGATGTTGACCTTGAAAGCAAAGAAAGGAGCAAAGGGTATCAAGGAGGTTCATGCCTTGGTGGCGCGCAAGACCTATCATCCGATTAGTCTGCGTATCAAGATCTCCTTCATCTGGACGACGATCAAGATTTCAGATTTCCATTCCGGTGGAATAACAGACGAGATTCTCCGATTCCCGAAAGAGAAGTATAAGGATTATGTATTTGTAGACAAACGATGATATCTGTAGAAGGACTGAAAGTGGAATTTGGGGTGAAACCCTTGTTCGTGGATGCGAGCTTCGTGATCAACGACCGTGATCGTATTGCACTTGTTGGTAAGAACGGGGCAGGAAAGTCTACGATGTTGAAGATCCTCTGTGGTCAGCAGAAGGCCACGGCAGGCACAGTCAGTATCCCTAACGACTGCCGTATCGGCTATCTGCCTCAGGTAATGGTTCTTCAGGATAACACGACTGTGAGGGAAGAAGCCCAGAAGGCGTTTGCCGATATCACTCGGATGAAGGACCGTTTGGACAAGATGAATCAGGAACTGGCCGAACGGACAGACTATGAGAGTGAGAGTTATCTGGCCTTGATTGAGAAATATACGACAGAACATGAGCGCTATCTGATGATGGGGGCAGAAAGTCGGGAAGCAGAGTTGGAACGTACCCTGACGGGCCTTGGATTCCTGCGCACGGATTTTGAACGGCCAACGTCGGAGTTCTCCGGTGGCTGGCGTATGCGTATAGAACTTGCAAAAATCCTTTTGCAACGTCCGGACGTGTTGTTGCTCGACGAGCCGACAAACCATCTGGATATCGAGAGTATCCAGTGGCTGGAGCAATTCCTGGCCCAGTCATCCAGTGCTGTGGTGCTGGTGAGTCACGACCGTGCCTTTATCAATAATGTGTCGAATCGTACGCTAGAGATATCCTGTGGTCGAGTGGTCGACTACAAGGTGAAATATAACGAGTATGTCGTTCTGCGTAAAGAGCGTCGTGAACAACAGATCAGAGCCTACGAGAACCAACAAAAGGAAGTGGCAGAGATGAAGGATTTCATCGAGCGTTTCCGCTATAAGGCCACCAAGGCTGTTCAGGTGCAGCAGAAGATTAAGCAGCTGGAGAAAATCGTGCCCATCGAGATCGACGAGGTGGACAACTCGGCGATGCACCTGAAGTTCCCGCCATGTCTGCGTAGCGGTGATTATCCGGTTATCTGTGATGACGTGAGGAAGGACTATGGTGCCCACACTGTTTTCGATCATGTGACGCTGACGATTAAGCGCGGTGAAAAGGTTGCCTTCGTAGGAAAGAACGGAGAAGGAAAATCCACGCTCGTCAAGTGTATTATGGGCGAAATTCCCTATACGGGAGAACTGAAGATCGGACATAATGTGCAGATTGGTTATTTTGCCCAGAACCAGGCCCAATTGCTTGATGAGAGCCTGACCGTTTTCCAGACGATAGATCACGTGGCGAAAGGCCCTATCCGTCTTAGGATCAATGATATCCTTGGCGCCTTTATGTTTGGCGGTGAAGAGAGTGACAAGAAGGTAAAGGTGCTCAGTGGAGGAGAACGAAGCAGACTGGCAATGATTCGCCTGCTGTTGGAACCCGTGAATCTCCTCATCCTCGACGAGCCTACCAACCATCTCGACATGCAATCAAAGGATGTGCTGAAAGAGGCTATCAATGCATTTGACGGTACTGCCATTATCGTTAGCCATGACCGTGAGTTCCTTGATGGTCTGGTGACGAAGGTATACGAATTCGGTGGTGGAGTCGTCAGGGAACATCTTGGTGGCATCTATGACTTCCTGAGGTCAAAGAAAATTACAGAATTGAATGAACTCGGCCAGCAGGAAAAGGGAACCATCCCAGCAGCAACAGTTGCAAAGAAAACAGCACCGGTGGTTGATAATGGGGAACCAGATCAGGAAGTCCTTTCGAAAGCAATGAGCTATGCCGAGCGTAAGGAACAGCAGAAGCGGATGAACCGTGCTGAGAAAGCAGTGAAGGAATCAGAACGTAAGATAGAAGACATGGAAAAGCGTCTGAAAGAACTCGACGATTTGCTCATGATTCCTGAAAACGCCTCAGATATGACGCTGGTGACAGAATATACATCAATTAAGAAAAATCTTGATGAAGAAGTAGAACGCTGGGAGAAACTCAGCGAAGAATTAGAATCGATAACCAATTAACAATAACTAAGATGAAAAGAATTGTAACAATGATGACAATGGCATCAATTTCACTGTTTGTGATGGCACAGGTTGACATGGGTTCGGGACTGAATACCGCAGATTTCGACAAGACCGTTCGTCCGGGTGATGACTTTTATGAATATGCCTGTGGCGGATGGATGAAGAACAATCCGCTACCTGCAGCATACTCTCGTTATGGCAGTTTCGACCGTCTGCAGGAAGATAACGACAAACGTATCAATGGTATCCTGAATGAGTTGCAGAATAACACTTATGCGAAAGGTACAATCGAGCAGAAACTGAGTGATCTCTATAAGCTGGCGATGGACTCTACGCGTAGGAACAACGAAGGTGTGGCACCGCTGATGCCGCTCATTAAGAAACTGGAGGCTGCCAAGACCAATCAGCAGTTGTTCGATATCCAGTTGGAGATGGCTCCTTATGGAGAGCAGGAGTTCTTCTTCTGCAGTTTTGGTGCTGATGAAAAGAATGCAACCCAGAATATCCTGAATGTGTATCAGGGCGGTCTTTCTCTAGGACAGAAGGAATATTACCTTGACAATGACAAAGCAACGGCTGATATTCGTGAGGCATTCAAGAAACACGTCGTAAAGATGTTCCAACTCTTTGGCTTCAGTAAGGGTGCGGCTACGAAGAAGATGCAGAATATCATGAAGGTCGAGACGGCTTTGGCAAAAGTGTCGAAGTCGCGTACAGAGCTTCGTGATCCAGAGGCGAACTACAACAAGATGACACTTCAGGAGTTTGAGACACAGTATCCCAATCTGCCATTGGTGAAGGTGATGAATGCCAATGGTGTCGAGACCAAGTACCTGCAAGAGATGGTTGTCGGACAGCCGGCTTTCATGGAAGGTGCCAATAAGTTGGTTGCCGGTATCACACCGGCAGAATATCGCGACGTGATGGAGTGGGGCTTTATCTCTTCTGCAGCCAACTATCTGAGCGATGCCACTGTTGCAGAGAGTTTTGATTTTAATGGTAAGATCCGTTCAGGTCGTAAGGAGAATCATCCACTCTGGAAACGCAGTACTGCTCAAGTAGAACGCATGATGGGCGAAGCATTAGGTAAAATCTATTCGGAGAAATATTTCCCGGAAGCAGCCAAACAGCGTATGCTCACATTGGTTAAGAACTTGCAGATTGCTCTTGGCGAGCGTATCGCAGCCCAAGACTGGATGGACGATTCGACGAAAGTGAACGCTCTCCTGAAGTTGAACTCATTCTATGTCAAGGTGGGCTATCCTGATAGATGGACAGATCTCTCGAAGTTGGAGATTGACCCTGCAAAATCTTATTACGATAATGTCCAAGAGTGTGAGAAGTTCTGGAATGCATGGCGTATCGAACATACAGTAGGCAAGCCCGTGGATCGTGATGATTGGTACATGACACCTCAGACCGTCAATGCCTATTATAATCCTACTACGAACGAAATCTGCTTCCCTGCTGGTATCCTGCAGTATCCTTTCTTTGATATGAATGCAGACGATGCTTTCAATTATGGTGCCATCGGTGTGGTCATCGGACATGAGATGACGCATGGCTTTGATGATCAGGGACGCCGTTTCGATAAGGACGGAAACATGCACGACTGGTGGAAAGAAGAAGATGGAAAGAACTTTACAGAACGTACGGATAGGTATGCAGACTTCTTTTCGAAGATTGAAGTGTTGCCAGGCTTGTTTGCCAATGGTCGCCTGACACTCGGTGAGAATCTGGCTGACCATGGTGGTCTCCAAGTGGCTTGGACTGCATATAAGAATGCAACCAAGCGAGAGTCCCTTGGTGAGAAAGACGGTCTCACAGCCGACCAACGTTTCTTCCATGCCTATGCCGGTGTATGGGCAAATAACATTACCGATGAAGAGATTCGAAACCGTACGAAAAGCGATCCTCATTCTTTGGGCCGTTGGCGTGTGAACGGATCCCTCCCTCATATCAAAGCCTGGTATGATGCTTTTGATGTTAAAGAAGGTGATAAAATGTTCATTCCTGAGTCTGAACGCCTGCAATTGTGGTAAAAAACGCATAAAATCGTATAAAATGCCGTCGTAAATATAAATTTACGGCGGTTTTTTTTGGTGTATTAAAAAAAAAACTTAATTTTGCACCTAACTTTAGTTGAAACACGTGTTTTTATATGACTGATATTACTCTAAACCCAGAAAAGACAAGCCGCGGAATGCAGCAACTGCAGCATCAGGAGTTCACGATGGAACGTACTGATGACATGCAGATGGAGCAGCAGATGCAGATGCGTGCCGGTCAAACCGTTAAATGTCCACATTGTGGTGCCTTGAATGAGCCGGAGGCCATGTTCTGTGCCTCTTGTGGCCAGCCGATAGGTAAGACTACATGCCCTAACTGTGGGGCGGAACTGGATCCGGATGCAGATTTTTGTGAGACTTGTCGCCATTATATACGGAAAGATACCTGCTCTTTCTGTGGTGCCCACTTATCAGGAAACGAGGCTTTCTGCCCGGAATGTGGCAGTCCTCGAGGTGGTATTGTTTGTCCTGTATGCCATACATTGAACGATTTCGCATTTTGTAAGCAATGCGGTACGGCATTGACAGACGAGGCACGGAAGATGGTAGAGCGAATCAGACAAATGCCGGAATTTGTAGAATTGCAACAGCTGGCATCAGATCTGCAGCATTTGGAAATGACTATTCCATATTCCTCGGAACGTGAAGTGCTCCGTGACCAAAGAAATATCAAGCTTCGCGAGCATGTGTTGGCATTGTTAGCTCAGGATAGGGGTGTCCTCAATCCTGTCATTCCAGAGTCGACGAACAAACGCATGAGTAGTGAGGAATACAATGCGAAGCGGGAAGAGCAACTTGAGAAAATAGCAGCGTTGCTGGATAAAATGGCTCAGGTTCCTCAGCCCAAACCTGCACAGGTCCGTAATTATGCGATGGCATGCAGACCTCAAGGTGTCCGTTTGGCATGGGAATGTAATTTCAAGCATGCGCTCCATTCCAGTCCCTGTGGTTGTGCTAAGCCTCAGATGGGTGGCAAGTGGGTTATTCTCGGTAAGAATTCAAAAAAGGAAATTAAAGACGATTTATAATGAGTACGGCAAAGCCTTTCAATCCCAATCAGATGGGAGATAATGATCAAACACGTCGTCAGGCATCGGACATAGGTGTCGGAGATGCAACGATGCGACCAGCGGATGCTTCCATGACAGTTACGCAGATGGATGGTACATATCGGGTTGGTGCCGTGCCACAGACTGAGGATGTGAAGGATGAATTCTTCATACTGAAAGGAGTGAACTATCGGAACGTTCAGTCGTTGAGTAATAATTCGGGTGAAGCCCAGGTTTTTCTCGTAGAACGTAATGATGAGAAATATGTCCTGAAGATATACTATCCAAATTTCGATGTCAACAGAAAGATCCTCCAGACAGTCTACAATTTCGATTTTGAGATGATCGTCAGGATTTACGATTACGGTAAGACTTATGTAGAAGGCAAGCATCGTTATTACGAACTCATGGAGTACCTTTGCGGTGGTACGATGGGCGAGTATCATCTTAATGGTGATTTGGATAAGTTCCGTCGTATTGCCCTTCAGGGCGCAGCTGCTCTGGCATATTGTCATCAGTGCAATATCCTGCATAAGGACATCAAACCGACCAATTTCTTCTTCCGCGATAAAGAGCATACAGAACTGGTGCTTGGCGATTTCGGTATCTCCAGTATCTTGGATCAGGATGGCAAGTCGCATAAGACCACCCAGGCGAGGACACCAATCTATGCCGCACCGGAGATGTATTCAGATGTGATCGACGGTGTTGTTGAGGTGACACCGGCAGCCGACTTTTATTCGTTAGGTATCTGTCTGATGACTCTCTGGTTGGGTGAATCTCCGATGAGCACTAATGAGCGTGTCATGATGCGCCAGAAAAATGAAGGACGAATCCCGCACATACAGGAATTGCCAGAACGTGTGAGAATGATTGTTCAGGGCCTGACGGTCGTAAACCCGGCAAACCGTTGGGGTTATGAGCAGGTTGAGGAGTGGTTCCTTGGCGGCAGTCCGAAGGTGGATCTGTCATCTCCTTTCCTGAAGTATAAGAGCTTCATCGTCGATCCTGACAAGAATCTTGTTGCAGACAATATTCATGAACTGATTCCCATGCTTCTTGACAATGAGAAGATTGCAATAGGCTATCTTTATAATGGCCGTATCAGTTCTTGGCTGGAGTCGTGTGGAAACCAGAAGCTGAGTACCATTGTGAAGGATATTGTGGTGAACCGCTATCCCGTGGATCAGCATGCAGGTCTTTTGGCTGCAGTCTACGCCATGGAGCCGACCTTTCCTTATAAGGATGTAAAAGGCAACCTCTGTGATGATCCTCATAGTGTTGCCATCTCTTTGCTGAGTTACATCAATGAGTATGGACTCTTACTGGCAAATCCCAATGACAGTCTCTTCCTCTATCTCGAATCTCATACGAAATGCAATGTAGAACGTATTCGTTCCTATTATAAGAATCCTGATAAGAACGCCATTCGTGTGGCTATCTTACGGACAGTTTATGAGATTGATCCGGAAATCCCACTCATATCCCGATTCCCGTCGTCCACATTAAAAGAGATCGTTAAGACCTTTGGCCAGGAGAAACTGTCAGACGACGATTGGCATAGTTTGACTGATGGCCGTCTGCTTTCGTGGATGTATAGCCACGAAGACCGCATGGCTTGCGAGAGTCTTCGTATCCTGACTCAGGGGAAACCTTATTCCGAGTGTCTGGCATTCAAGGTTCTTTATAATCTGGACCGTGATGCTGCTTACGATTTGAAGACATCCTTTACACCCTTTCAGATCGGTGAACAACTAAATGAACGCCTGAAGCAATGTCAGCATATGAACGACAAGGAATTTGACCAGCAGATGAAAGACCTGACCGATCTTGACGGGCGTTTTAGCTATTATGCACAGTTACACGGCTGGACGGAAATACTGAATGAATTTAACCGTTGCTTCGATCTGAAGAGTGAAGAGAATCGTGAGCGTATGGGCGCTTATGATCTGAAAACGGCGGTCTATCGTTTCTGTCGTATCCTTGGTGTGACACCGACTTATCAGATGCCTGACGGCACGGAACTCACTGATGCGAAGAATCTTGATGAACGCAACAATACCCAGATGCGTCTGGAGGTGCGTAATGGTTCTTTCATTCAGTGGATGTCTGTCTTCTATCACGAGGATCCGTTTGCTGATTTCTCTGAAGAATATGCCTACGAGCATACGTTGGAGGAGTGGATTATGGCATTGGGTAAGATCGATAGTTCACAAACCTATTATAAACGTTTTGTTGATGCCCGTGAGGAAACATCCAACCGAGTAAAGGGCGTGCGTGATAATTGGCAGCGTGCAAGGCATCGGGAGCAGATATGGCGTATGACCTTTTATGGTCTTTGCGGCATCTGGCTGCTATTGTTATTGATTATCGGCATAAAAAACTGTTCCTATCTGGTAAATCATCCCTTCTTGTCGATGGGTCTGCCTTTGGGCGGTATGACAGCCGTTATCGTCGGAACCCGTGCTTACTTCAGAGGCTATGGTTTTGTCTTCTCATTGCTATGGGGATTATTTGGTGCTTTGTCTTCATTTATACCTATTATTATAATAAAGTATATTGCTCAGTCACATCCTTCATTGGTTAATCTGACAATTATTGCGATTTCGTTGGTATATATATTGATATGTCACTTGACGGATTTCCGTGGTGACCAGAAAGCTGACAGCAAATTGATTGCGGAGGTGTTGGAGAACGATGTCAAGTCTACACTCTTGGAACCGCTGTACTATACGTTTAAGACAAAGTCGTATAAGTTTAATGGATCTAAGTTCGGCCTGTTGAATGATGTGACCGATCAGGTGAGGTCAATAAGTGGTGAGAGTGTCCTTCACTATGTACTGTGGAGTATGTTGGCTTTGATATTTGTTCTGGACTTCATAGTCTTTAGTCCGAGTCTGCTGAACGTCAGCAATCCGAATTCGGGCAGTATTACACCTTCAGAAGTATTTAAACAATTAGAGCGAGATGTAGAATAAATGGTCTGTGAGAATTGTCATAAGGAAAACCGGAGCATAGCCAAGTTCTGTAAATGGTGTGGTCAGCCGATGGCCACGCTGGATATGCTTGATAAACTGGTTGGTCTTGACGAAGTGAAACGTCAGCTCAAGACCATAGTGGATACTTATGCATATCTGCGTTCTCGTAAGGATATCGCAAAAGTCCGTATCTCTGTGAATGCCATCATTATAGGTGAGACTGGAACAGGAAAGACGGCTCTTGCAGAGATCCTGCGTGATTACTTCTATAAGCATAAGATTATAGAAAAGCCCAAGCTGACAATGGTTGATGCTGTGGATTATCAGCGCTTTGTCGACAAATGGGATGATAATATCAGGAAGGCTAAAAATGGCATCCTTTTCTTTGATAATGTGCAGAAACTGCTTCCTGACAGATACTCAAATCAGGTGAATCCCCTCGACAAACTGTTTGTTGAGATGGATAAGTGGGAAGATAATCCTATCGTGATTATCTCTGGTCTGACAAAAGGTCTGGAGGACTTCCTGGAGAGTAATCCGGCAGTGGTAAACCGCTTTAAATACACCTTCCGTCTGCCCACACCAGGCTATCAGGAGTTGACAGATATCTGTAAGTTGAACTTGAAGATTAAATATGGTGTCACCAAGTTCACGGAAGAGGCTGATCGGCAGTTATCGCGTTATTTCAAGTATCAGGTAAAGACTAAGGACGAGACTTTCGGCAACGGTCATCTGGCCAATAAGACAGCTGAGGACATCTTCACACATTTTATCAGTCGTGGTGTTGATGCGACTCAGGTTGAGAAAGATGATATTGTCGGTTATGTTCCAGAAGAGCGCTCAGTGGACGATATCCTGAAGGATCTCGATAGCTTTATCGGTATGGATGAGGTGAAGAGTGCTGTCCGCGAGATGGCCTACTCGGTGCAGAACAGTATCCAGCGTGCAGAACGCGGCTTGGGTGAACAGGAGCGGATGTCTATGCACATCATTCTTACGGGTAATCCTGGAACAGGTAAGACGACCATAGCCCGAAAACTTGGAGAGATTCTGGCATCTGTCGGATATCTCGACAGTGGTCATGTGGTGGAGGTCGATCGTGCGAAGATGGTGAGTCCCTATCAGGGAGAGACCCCCAAGGTCGTGGATCGTCTGTGCGACAAGGCTATGGGTGGTATCCTCTTTGTCGATGAGGCTTATACCCTCGCTCCGTTAAGTGCGGCGGGTGAACGGGATAACCAGGGTGCCCAGGCTTTGGAGAAACTGATGAAACGAATGGAGGACGACCGTGGCAAGTTTGTGGTAATCGCAGCCGGCTATCGGACTGAGATGGAAAACCTCTTCCGGATAAACCCTGGCTTCCGTAGCCGTTTCAACTATTTCCTCGACATCAAGGACTACTCTCCACAGCAGTTGTTTGAGATTATGCAGCTCTTTGCCAAGGAGAAGAAGTATATCTTTGCCCCAGAAGCAGAGGAGTTGGCTAGGAAGATGATCACGGAGATGTATAACTCCCGTGATAAGGATTTTGCCAATGGTCGTACGATGCGCTCTCTCTTTGACCAGATCTGCAAGAAACAGGCGCAGCGTCTGCAGGGAGCAAGCATTTCTTCGATGTCAAACGAAGAACTGATGACCATCAAGCAGGAGGATATACCATACGAGGCACCTCAGTCTGTCAATGTCGACGATTGCCTGGTAAAACTCGATGGTCTGGTTGGTCTTACAGCTGTCAAGAAAGAGGTGTCGAATCTGGCATCTTATCTGAACCTTCAGATCAAGCGTGGCGAGACCAATACCTTCCAAGGCAAACATTATGTGTTTACGGGTAATCCAGGTACAGGTAAGACGACCGTAGCCCGTATCATGGCCGATATCTTCAAGACTTTGGGTATTGTCTCCCGTGGTCAGTTGGTAGAGGCTGATCGCTCTAAACTGGTGGCTGGCTATTCTGGTCAGACAGCAATCAAGACCAATCAGCTTGTTGATCAGGCATTGGGTGGCATCCTCTTTATTGATGAAGCCTATACCCTCAAGTCGAGTGATGGTGATTCCTTTGGCGCCGAGGCAATAGATACATTGTTGAAGCGCTTGGAGGACGACCGCGGCAAGTTCATTTGTATCGTGGCGGGCTATACGAATCAGATGCACGATTTCATTGATTCGAACCCGGGATTGAAGAGCCGCTTTACCCAGACCATTCATTTCGACGACTATACACCAGACGAACTGACGGAGATCTTCCTGAATCTGGCAAAGAAAAAGAACTTCACAGTCGATGAGTCAACTCGCGATGCGATACACCGTCAGTTTGAACAGCTCTATTTGCGCCGGGACAAGAATTTCGGCAATGCCCGAGAAGCTCGCAAGATATTTGATGAGGCCGTCGAGCGCCAGAGCCAGCGTCTTGTTAAGCTGATGAACGATCCTGGATTCCAGGAGAGCGACATGTATAGTCTGAAGGCAGAGGATCTGCCGATGGCACAGTCTGAAGCTGCACGTCCGCTTGATGAGGTTCTGAATGAACTTGATGAATTTGTCGGCATGCGTACAGTCAAGAATTCTATCCGTCGACTGGCTGTTCAGAGTATGTTCATGAAACAGCGTGCTGCCATGGGTGCGGGTAGGGTACAGCAGATGGCGATGAATTTCGTGCTGACAGGTAATCCGGGAACAGGTAAGACCTCTATTGCCCGAAAGATGGGTGAGATTCTTCAGGCTATGGAGATTCTGCCGACAAGCCGTGTGCTGGAGGTAAGCCGTGCCACCTTGGTAGGAAAATATATGGGTGAGACGCCGAAGATCGTGAATAATACATGTGATAAAGCGATGGGCGGCATCCTCTTCATCGATGAGGCCTATACCCTCAGTGAGGGAGGAGACCAATATGGCAAAGAGGCGATCGATACCCTGATGAAGCGCATGGAAGACGATCGTGGTAAGTTCGTGGTGATCGCTGCAGGTTATAAAGACAAGATGGATGACTTCATGCAGCTGAATCCAGGACTGGCCAGCCGATTCACCCATAAGCTCCACATCGATGACTATAACGAAGACGAGTTGCTCGCCATCTTTAAGTCAATGGCCCAGAAAGAACAGTATACCCTTTCTCAGACGGCTGAGTTCAAGGCTCTTGATACGATCTATAAGATGGTATTGGCAAAGGATGAGTCATGGGGTAATGCCCGGGAGATGCGTAACCTGCTTGACGCTACGATTCAGAAGCTGTCGCTCCGCGTATCGCAGATGCCACCTGACCAGGTAACGAAAGAAACATATCAGATTATATTACCAGAAGATATATAGAAATGATTATTTGTCCAACGTGTAAGGAAGAAATAGACGACGATTCACACTATTGTGACCAGTGCGGGCAGGCTCTGCTTTTCTGTAACCAGTGTGGCCGTGTCGGCATTGGCCGACGCTGTACATACTGCGGTGGCCTGATGGTTGCTCCAGGTAAAGATGGTAGCTCGTCATCGGCAAGTTCCTCGATGAGCTTTGCCAGTTTCGGCTCTATTGGTAATCAGGGAATCACCGAGTCGAAAGGCATGAATAGGATTCCGGAACTGACGCTGAAGAACGATAGTCTGAACATTCGTATCGTAGCGATGAACGGTGCTATCATCGGCCGTCGTCAAGGACCTTATACACAGTTCTTTGCAAATCATGCGTATGTGTCAGGTGTCCATGCTCAATTGAAATTTAATCAGGAGACCGGCTGGTGTGTGGTGGATAAGCACTCCTCAAACGGAACAAAACTTAACCAGCATTCTATGCAGCCTGATGTGGAAATGAAATTGAGCAATGGAGATATCCTGACGATTGCAAATATCAGTTTGCAAGTTATTATCATATAGTAAAAATGATTAGAATAGAGATAACGGCAGCGAGTAGAATAGGCTGTGTCAGACATCAGAATGAGGATATGATTTTGGTCGACAGCCATTTTATCCGTAATGATGATTATAAGACACTTGTAACATTAAACCATGACGACCGCTTTGTCGTGGCAGTAGCCGACGGCATGGGAGGCCATAACCGTGGCGATGTTGCCAGTAGCGATACCCTGAGGAGCCTGCAGTTCTATTACCACGATATTCCGACAGGTCTTAATCCAAGTGATTTTAATGAGGCCATAGTGGGGTGGTTAGACTATATCAACAATTTCATTGCTTCGAAAGGAAGGGCCGACGAGCAGTATAAGGGTATGGGAACAACGCTTGTGGGTATTGCCTACTACTATGGCGATTTCTATTCCATGAATTGCGGTGATAGTCGCCTGTATCGCTGGCGCGACGGACAATTGAAACTATTGACAACAGACCATTCTCTGAGTAACATGCTTGGTACAGAGAAGCATACAAGTATCATAACCAACTGCATAGGTGGTGGATGTAATACATCCTTTATTGATTTGGTGAAGATAACAGACGATATTCAGAGTGGTGACTGTTTCTTGCTTTGCAGTGATGGTTTGACAGATATGATCAGCAACGAGCAGATAGCAAGTCTGTTGGCCGAAGAGGCTGATGCCAATGCCTTGTGTAATGCTGCCATTACCGAAGGAGGATTTGACAATGTATCGTGTTGCTTGATGCAAATAAAATAATATCAATAGAACAGATTAGATAATGCCATTAAGATTACCAGATAGATTACCTGCCATTGATATTCTGAAGAATGAGAATATCTTTGTCATGGACAATTCCAGGGCCACTACACAGGATATACGCCCATTACGCATCGCCATCCTTAATCTGATGCCCCTGAAGATAACGACGGAGACCGATTTGATCCGACTGCTTTCCAATACCCCCTTGCAGCTGCAGATCAGTTTTATGAAACTTCGTAGCCATACATCCAAAAACACCCCGATTGAGCACATGATGATGTTCTATCGTGATTTCGAGGTGATGAGGCAGGAGAAGTTCGATGGCATGATCATCACAGGTGCCCCTGTGGAGACGCTCGACTTTGAGGAAGTTACCTATTGGGATGAGATCAAGGAGATCTTTGACTGGGCACGTACTCATGTTACCAGCACCTTGTATATCTGTTGGGCAGCACAGGCTGGATTGTTCTATCATTATGGCATTCCTAAGTATCCGTTGAAGAAGAAGATGTTCGGAATCTTTCCTCAGCATCCTCTGGCTACATCGCTTCCTATTTTCCGTGGCTTTGATGATGTGTTCATGATGCCTCATAGTCGTCATACCGAGATCCACCGTGAAGATATTCTTGCCAACCCTGATCTTACACTGATCGCTGAGTCGCCAGATTGTGGTGTCAGTATGGTGATGGCCCGCAATGGGCGTGAATTCTATATTACGGGTCACCTTGAGTATGCGCCGAATACATTGGATAATGAATACAAGCGTGACAGGGGAATACGTGATGATGTCGACTTGCCGAAGAACTATTATCTGGATGACAATCCCGATAATCCGCCTTTGGTCACTTGGCGCGCTCATGCCAATCTTCTTTATGCCAACTGGATAAACTACTACGTTTACCAGGAAACGCCCTATAATATTGACGAAATTAAGTAGTATCTGTTTTGACGCCGTTAGAACTGTTAGCTCCTGCCAAGAATCTCGCCTGTGGAATGGCCGCCATCGATCATGGGGCTGATGCGGTATATATCGGCGCACCGAAATACGGAGCGCGTGCAGCAGTTGGCAATAGCATCGGTGATATCCGGAAACTGTGTGAATATGCGCATCCTTATGGTGTGAAGATCTATGTCACACTCAACACCATCGTCTATGATTCTGAACTGGAAGAGATCCATCGTCTGATAGATCAACTGGCAGAGATTGGTGTTGATGCGATATTGGTGCAGGATATGGGACTGTTGAAGTTTCTGCAGGATAAGCCCTTTGAGATACATGCTTCTACGCAGACAGATAACCGCACTGCAGAAAAAGTCCGATGGTTGCAGCAGGTGGGCTTCACAAGAGCGGTCTTGGCGCGCGAGTTGTCGGTGGAAGAGATTGCCGAGATTCATCGACAAGTCCCTGATATGGAACTGGAGGTGTTTGTCCACGGGGCTTTGTGCGTCAGCTATTCTGGCATCTGCTATGCCTCGCAGCATTGCTTCCAGCGTAGTGCCAATCGTGGAGAGTGTGCCCAGTTCTGCCGTATGCGGTTCTCGCTTGTCGATGCCGACGGGGTAGAGGTTGAACGCGAGCGCTACCTGCTTTCACTCAAGGATATGAACCAGAGCGATAATCTGGAGAAACTGATCAGTGCCGGCGCTGTGTCGTTTAAGATTGAGGGACGGCTGAAGGATGTGGCATACGTAAAGAATGTAACTGCTGCTTATAGTGAACGCCTGAACGCCTTTATCCGTAAGCATCCCGAAAACTATTGCCGTGCTTCCAAAGGGCATTGCGAATACACGTTCTCACCTAATCTGAATCGCACCTTTAATCGTGGCTATACCACCTATTTCGTTAATGGCCGCCAACCAGATATCGCCTCGTTTGATACCCCAAAGGCGGTGGGTGAGTTTGTGGGTAAGGTGAAGGAGATTCGCAGCGATTCGTTTAATGTAGCCGGAACAGCCAGCTTCGCGAATGGTGATGGCCTTTGTTTTCAGAATGCCGATCGTCAGTTCGAGGGGCTCCGTGCTAACCGTGTGGTGGGTAATCGCATCTATCCCTATAAGATGCCAGCCGGATTATGTCCGGGAATGGCACTCTATCGCAATAATGACCAGGAGTTTGAACGTGTTTTGTCAAAGCCCAGTGCAACCCGGAAGATAGCGATAACCATTGCTTTGCGTGCAGTCGATGATGGCTTTGAGCTAAGTGCTGGTGATGTCTCTTTGCATTTCGCAGCGGATCATCAGTTGGCGCAGAAATCTCCGCGCGAGAATCTTATTCGTCAGCTTTCCAAACTTGGCGATACTATTTTTGAATGTAGTGAGGTCGATATTCCTGATGATTTCAATTATTTCATCCCCAACAGCCAGTTGTCTGACATGCGTCGTCAGTTGGTGGATGCCCTCAGTGTGCCTCGTCGTGAAGTCAAGAAGGCTAAGGTAGGTGTACCACCAGTTCTTGGGAATCTGAGTTATCTGAATAACATCTCCAACCATCTTTCGGCTTCTTTTTATGGCGTAGATGAGTTGTCAGCCTTTGAATTGCGAGGTGGTGACGGACCTATCATGCAGTGTCGCCATTGCTTGCGTTATGCACTTGGCTACTGCGTGAAGCATGGTGGAAGGCGCCCCGAATGGCACGAACCACTTTCTCTCGTCTTAGGCGATGGTCGCCGATTCCGTCTTGAGTTTGATTGCCAACATTGTCAGATGAATGTCTATGCGTCGACTCGTTAGTTTGCTGTTTCTCGCGTTACTCTTGTGCGGCTGTTATAATCGTGGCCCGATTACGCCTGATGCCTGGGATCTGACAAGGCAACAGTTGGACTCGATCTCCTTCTATACGACCCATCATTATACACAGAACTTTAATTTTGTGGTCACTGGTGATTCTTTGGTGGTTGTTGCCCAGCAGCCCGAGGATATGGCCGTACCAGATGTCGTGTCTGTAGAGATACAGACGGAGCAGGGGGAATACCATAAAGACTCCATCACGCTTTTCCGGAATGAACGTATTGTCGTTGCCGACATCAAGACCGTCCCTTCAGACACCATTGATTCTGTCTGGGTGAAGGTTGCCCGCGACCAGTTGACTTTCGGATGGGTACATGAGAGCGAGTTGTTGTCTAAGGTCTCGCCCGATGATCCCATCAGTCAGTTTATCGACTTTTTCTCTGATGCACATCTGCTGATATTCCTGGCCTTCTGTGTGGTTGTCGTGGCAGCCTATGGTATCCGTCGTCTGTTGCGTCGTGGCGCCAAGATTGTGCATTTTAATGACATACCATCGTTTTATCCGACGGCGTTGTGCCTGTTGGTAGCGTCCTCGGCCGTCCTCTATAGTTCCATCCAACTTTTCGGAGCCGAGACGTGGCGCCATTTCTATTATCATCCTTCGCTGAATCCTTTTGCCCTTCCGTTCTGGCTTGGCGTCTTCGTCTCTTCTGTGTGGGCGATAGTGATTGTAGCGATTGCAACGGTGGATGATGTGACACGCCAGCTCCCCTTGGGCGCTTCAATTCTTTATTTAAGTGGCTTGGGGGCTATTTGTGCTGTATGTTATGTCGTATTCAGCATAACAACCTTGTATTATGTAGGTTATCCTTTGTTGATAGCCTATTATGTCTTTGCCTTCCGTCGCCTGTCCCTGCAAAATGGCATCTGAGAATTGTCTGGCTAGGGCAGATAGATCAGATTACTCATGATCATGTCGCTGACGAAAAGTCCGCGTCGCGTAAGTCTTAAGCGATTGTCCTGTGTGCGTTCCAGCAGACCGTCGTCAAGATAGCGTTGTGCATTCTCCAGACAGTAGGTGCGATGTTTGGGGGACAAGGCCTGCAGATCCAGACCTCTGCTTGTACGGAGTGCCACGGTAATGGCGTCATTGTAGCGCGTGTCGCTGTCGAGGCGTTCCTCTTCATAGATACGCTGGCTGTTGGCCATGCCTTGTATGTATTGCTTGATGTCGGCAATGTTCCAGCTTCGGCTTTCGATGTCGTAGGAGTGTGCAGCAGCGCCGATGCCGATATAGGGTGTACCGTCCCAATAGCTGCTGTTATGCCGGGAGTGAAAGCCTGGGCGGGCAAAGTTTGACAGTTCGTATTGCTCATAACCGCCATCCTCCAGGCGATTGATGATTGTCTCATACATCTGCCGTTCCAGTTCTTCTTCTGTCTCTGTGATGTTTCCTTGCTGAAGCATCTGCTGGAGCTGTGTATCCTCTTCGATCATCAGACAATAGGTGGAAATATGCTCCACTTGCAGTGAAAGAGCCTTGGCGATGTCGGCCTCGCAGTCTGCTATCGTCTCTCCCGGAAAACCATACATCAGATCGATGCTGATATTCTTGATGCCTGCGGCTCTGAGTCTGTCGACGGCAGTAGTCACTTGTTCTGCCGTATGTCGGCGATGGAGAAATCTGAGGCGTTTGTCGTCGAATGTCTGTACACCCATGCTGATGCGGTTGACGGGCAGCTGGGTAAGGTCGTTGGCAAAACGCTCTGTCACGTCGTCTGGATTCACCTCGATGGTCACCTCGGCATCCTTTTCCACCTTATTATATATATACGCGCGATGAAGTATCTGCCGCAACTGGTCCGTCGTGAGCTGAGATGGCGTACCGCCACCAAGATAAATCGTGCTGATATTCTCACCTCCTTGGCACCTCATTTTCATCTCCTGACATAGGGCATCGACGTACTGTTGGCGAAGATCCAGCATCGTCGTCGAAAAGAAGCCGCAATAGATACAACGGCTCTTACAAAATGGAATATGAATGTATAAACCTTGCATTTTCGGCACAAAAATACTAATTTAGTTTAATATTTGGAAGATTTTTTTGGTGATTTGTGGGAAAATGTCTAATTTAGTGCCCCAAATGGAAATATTCACCTAAAACTAGAATGATATGAAAGTTTATCAGACAAACGAAATCAAGAACATTGCACTGCTTGGCAGTGCGGGTAGCGGCAAGACAACTCTTGCCGAGTCAATGGTCTACGAAGCTGGCATCATCAAGCGCCGCGGTACCGTAGAGGGTAAGAACACCATGAGCGATTATTTCCCTGTTGAACAGGAATATGGCTACTCGGTGTTCTCTACTGTTTTTCATGTGGAGTGGAATAACAAGAAGCTCAACATCATCGACTGTCCGGGTTCTGACGACTTCGTGGGTGGTGCCATCACTGCCCTGAATGTGACAGACCAGGCTGTTCTCCTCATCAACGGCCAGTATGGTCCTGAAGTAGGTACGATGAATGCCTTCCGCAACACGGAGAAACTGAAGAAGCCCGTCATCTTCCTGGTCAACCAGTTGGATCGCGATAACTGCGACTTCGATCAGATTCTGAACCAGCTGAAGGAGGTTTATGGCCCCAACTGTGTTCCCGTGCAGTATCCTATCGCCACAGGTGCCGGCTTCAACAGCGTCATCGACGTGCTGCTGATGAAGAAGTACTCTTGGAAGCCCGAGGGTGGTGCGCCCATCATCGAGGATATTCCTGCCGATCAGATGGAGAAGGCCAAGGAGTGGAAGGCTGCGCTCGTAGAGGCTGCCGCTGCTGGTGACGACACACTGATGGAGAAGTTCTTCGAGAGCGAGGATCTCAGCGAGGACGAGATGCGTGAGGGTATCCGTAAGGGTCTTGTTACCCGTTCTATCTTCCCGGTATTCTGCGTGTGCGCAGGTCGTGACATGGGTGTGCGCCGCCTGATGGAGTTCCTCGGCAATGTGGTTCCTTTCGTCAGCGAGATGCCTGTTGTCAAGAATGCTGCCGGCAAGGATGTGCCTGCAGATGCTTCTGCGCCGACATCACTTTATTTCTTCAAGACTGGTGTTGAGCCTCATATCGGCGAGGTACAGTACTTTAAGGTGATGAGCGGTGTCGTGAAGAGTGGTGACGACCTGACAAATGCCGACCGTGGTTCCAAGGAGCGTATCGGTACCTTGTATGCCTGTGCAGGCGCCAACCGTATTCAGGTCGATCAGCTTGTAGCCGGCGATATCGGCTGTACCGTGAAACTGAAGGATGTCAAGACGGGCAATACCCTGAATGGCAAGGATGTTGATAATAAGTTCGACTTCATCAAGTATCCTAACTCCAAGTTCTCTCGTGCCATCAAGGCCGTCAACGAGGCAGAGACTGAGAAGATGATGGCTGCACTGGCCAAGATGCGCCAGGAGGATCCCACATGGGTTGTCGAGCAGTCAAAGGAACTCCGTCAGATCATTGTTCACGGACAGGGTGAGTTCCACCTGCGTACCTTGAAGTGGCGTATGGAGAACAACGAGAAGATTCAGATTGAGTATATCGAACCGAAGATTCCTTATCGTGAGACCATCACGAAGATGGCCCGTGCCGACTATCGTCACAAGAAGCAGTCGGGTGGTGCAGGTC
>JAEEGL012909000.1_pt1 | contig 36595 bp, 35 predicted proteins | sample 9134231 | NCBI WGS metagenome assembly JAEEGL01 (sample SAMN16246548, study PRJNA631951) | gut metagenome | biome: gut microbiome; feature: rumen; material: fiber-attached | host: Bos | place: Iran: Karaj | collected 2018-10 | reverse complement strand
TTGCATGGCTAATTTTTCACTTTTCTCTTTCGTACTTTGCAAGGTGTCATCGGGATAAAAAACAGAGACCAGACCACAATAGCGGGTACGCCGTTCTTTCAGCAAGACTACCGCCGCAATCGGCACATTCATCTGTGCGGCCAGCATAAAGGGACCTAACGGAAAAGTTGTTTCCTTTCCTAAAAAATTCACTTTCAACACTTTCTTGCTTCCCCATACACGATCACACGCAATCGTAATAATTTCACCTCTCTCCAAAGCCTCTTTGATGGCAAACAGATGCGACAAATCGTTAGAATAGGAAATCGTTTTCAGATTATGTTCATTAAAAGCGTCATTCCTTTGATTTTTAAACACTTCCGATTCTCCTCCGTAAATAACACAATTCACCACTTTTTTATCCTGAGGAAAACAATGGCCAATCATTTCAAAATTACCCACATGAGATCCTGCCACAATAATTCCCTCGGGGCGGTCCAACCATTGGTTAAACTCCGTTACATTCTTTATAACCAACTTGAACTGTCGGGTATTGCCTGCCAAAATAGCAAACTTATCCAGAACGACTTCTCCAAAAAGGATAAAATTCTTAAGAGTTCTCCAAAAGGAAGTCCATTTAGAAAGATGATGAATCTGGTGAAAGTAGTAGAAAATATAACGGAACGACTGGCGTTGTGCCAAGCAATAAAAGGGGATCGCAAAAAACAACATGGGGTATAAAAACACCACGTTAACCCGCCTGAGTGCCCAGAACAAAAAACGCTGTCCGAAATTTCCGCCCCCCGTTTTTCCCGACCACTCTTGCTTGTTATCTGACATTATTTCAACTTATTATATACATAATCGTAAAATTGCGAAAGCAATTTCACATCTTTCATTTCCGTCGGTTGAATTTTAATTTTAAATTGGCGTTCTACAATAACGGCAATATCTATAAAATCAAGGCTGTCGATATGTAAATCTTCTTTTAATCGAGCATCTTCTTTAATTAAATCAGGTTCAATTTCCAATTCCTCGATTAAAAAATCATTAATTTGCTTAACGATGGTCTCTCTATCCATTTTATCTATTTTATATTTAAATATCTACAAAAAACCAAAAAGAAAAAAAGCTCCATTTTGGAGGTGCAAAAATACAATTTTTTAGAAATAAATACAACAGGCTTTATCAGAGCCATTTTTTAACCACCAAAGCGCTATTGGTACCACCGAAACCGAAAGAATTGGAAAGATAACAATCTATCTTTTTATCCATTGTTTTTTTCACAATATTCAAATTTCGGGAATACTCATCCGGCTCTTCAAAATTGATATTAGGGGCAATAAACGAATGAAGCATCATCAAGTTGGAATAGACAACTTCGCTGGCTCCTGCCATCCAACATTCATGCCCTGTCATTGATTTAGTGGAAGAGATAGGAGGTTTGCAATTCCCGAACAATCTATCCAGAGCCATTGCCTCAAAGGCATCCCCCTGCAAAGTGGAGGTAGCGTGTGCATTTACATAATCCACATTTTCGGGGGTAATGCCAGCATCATTCAAAGCACGCTGCATGGCAATCTCCGAGCCCACATCACTGGGCTGCGAAATGTTAGCGCCATTGGAAGAGAACCCATAACCCACTACTTCCGCAATAATCGGCGCCCCCCGTTTGACGGCGTGCTCATACTCTTCCAAAATGACGGTAGCCGCCCCGCCACTGGGTACCAAACCATCCCTGAATCTGTCAAAAGGACGAGAGGCCGAAGTAGGATTATCCACTCTCGTTGAAAAGGCGCTGATCGCATCAAAACTACTCATTGAAAGATAATTGACTTCTTGTGCTCCCCCACAAATAATCATATCCTGCAAACCTTCTCTGATAAACATCAACCCTAAACCAATGGCATGAGAACTACTGGCACACGCCGCACTGATGGTCATATTGATTCCTTTCAGTTTAAAAATCGTTGAAAGATTCATTGTAACCGTAGAGTTCATTGACTGGAAAATAGCGCCTGAACCTTGCAAAGTAGTGTCTTTGGTTTCCAAAGTAAGCATGTGCGCTTCAATGGCCGGCTTAGCCGTAGAATCGTTTCCATATAAGATGCCCACCTCGTTTTTATCAAGATAGTCCATATCCACTGCCGCATTCTTAAGTGCTTCAGCAGTAGCCATATACGCATATTCTCCTTGTTCAGGGAGACAAACACGGGAGCGACGGTCCAACAACCCTTTTAACATGGGACGCTCTACTATTCCCGTTAAGGGGGAACGATAACCGTAGGCTATACGCGCCTCATCGATGCCTATGCCCGATTTCCCTACATATAACGATTGCTTTACTTCCTCAAGATTTTTCCCCAAACACGAGCATATCCCCATCCCCGTTATCACAACTCTTCTCATTACTATTAATTATTTTTTAAATTTACAATTATGTTATGTATAAAGTCCTCCATTAATGGAAATCACCTCGCCAGTTATATAAGCCGACTGCGGAGAGGCCAAAAAACCAACCAACGCCGCCACTTCCTCCGGTTGACCGAAGCGTCCCACCGGAATCATCTTTTTGAGAGAGTCCTCATCCAAATCTTTGGTCATATCGGTGGCGATAAAACCTGGGGCAACGGCATTCACCGTAATTTTGCGAGAGGCGATCTCTTGGGCAAGCGCTTTTGTAGCGCCAATCAACGCTGCCTTCGCAGCCGAATAATTAACCTGCCCTGGCAGTCCTTTGATTCCCGACAACGATACCATATTGATAATTCTCCCCTTACGATGCATAATCATCCCTTTGAGCAGGTAGCGGGTAACATAAAAAAATCCGTCCAAGCTGGTTTTTAAGACATCATTCCATTGTTCATTTTGCATAAAAATCATCATCGTATCTTGACGGATACCCGCATTATTCACCAATACCGAAACAAAATCTTCAGTATGCCGGTCCTGCCATTGTTCCAGTGCCTTCTCTATGGCACCAACATCGGAGACATCAAAGGGAAGCAATTCTGCCTTTCCTCCTTTGTCTTCAACCATTTTTTGGGTTTCCAAAGCGGCAGCTTCATTATGTGCATAGTTAATCAAAACAGGGAATCCCATTTCCGCCAACCGCAGGCAGATAGCTCTTCCTATGCCCCGTGAACCACCTGTTACAAGTGCATATTCCATACTAAAAATCTGTTTTATAATCCTTTAAAAAATTTATAACTGCTTCTATTTCTTCATAGTGTGGGGTGTCTTTTTCAATTACAGGCACTATTTCGCGAATAGAGGAGTATATCTTTTGACCGACTGAAGACATTTTATCCTTAATATCCAGACAATCTATCGCTTGTGCCAACCCGATGTAATGTATTGCCATCACTTGGTAGGCATTATCAATCACTCTTTTGGCAAGAATAGCAGAATTGGTTCCCATGCTCACCACATCTTGATTGTCGTTATTATTGGGTATGCTGTGAACATACATCGGATTTGATAAGGTTTGATTTTCGGCGGTGGTGGAAGTTGCCGTAAATTGCATAGCCTGCACGCCATAATCCAATCCTAATTTTCCCAAATTAAGGAACGGAGGCAACAATTCATTAATTTTATCATGACACAAATAATTAAATTGACGCTCCATTAACATAGTCAATTTCGTTATAGCAATTTTCATTTTATCCATTTCAAAAGAGACATAATCGCCATGGAAATTGCCGCCGTGATATACTGTTTTCGTTTCTATATCCACAATAGGATTGTCATCCACGGCATTCAACTCCTCTTCCAAAATTCGTTCAGAGAAGTGCAAGGTTTCCCAAATAGGTCCCAAAATCTGCGGAGTACAGCGCAAGGAGTAGAATGGCTGCACCTTATGCTTAAAAATAGCTTCTTGATGCGGATGATACATTTCCACCTCTCTCTTCAACAAGCGGCGACTATCTGATGATAAATTACTCATCCATTGGGCAATACGCATCTGGCCTTCATGACCTTTCAAATCATTTAGTTCTGATGCGAGGAAATCATCGTAAGAGGCTACAATTTCATTAATCATCACCGAGGCAATGGTCGCCAAATAGAGTAATTTTTTCGCATAATGCAGGTTGACAATTCCAACACCCGTCATCATGGCGGTACCATTGGTCAGCGCCAGCCCCTCACGAATAAACGGTTGTAGCGGTTGCAAATCCAATTGGCGCAGCACTTCCATCGTAGGCTGCCACTTCCCTTGATAGTTCACTTTACCTTCACCAATGAGCGTCAGGGCAAGATGGGCTAATTGGACAAGATCGCCACTGGCACCCACACTGCCATGCTGTGGAATAAACGGGTAAACATCGTGGTTAATAAAAGCCGCCAACAGTTTCAAAACACTCAAATGCACCCCCGATTTCCCTCGGGCAAAGGTTTGAAAGCGCGAAATCATAGCCGCTTTAACGTATTTGTCTCCAAATGGCTCTCCCGCCCCCGTAGAATGACTGCGTATTATATTGTATTGTAATGACAGCAAATCCTCATCTGAAACACGATATTGCGCCATAGGCCCAAAACCCGTATTGATACCATAAATTACTTTGTCTTTAGAAAATTCCTTCAAAAAATGATAACTCTCTTCCACACGACGCTGAACTTCACCATCAATGACCAATTTTTTATTTTCAAAAAGAATTTCTTCAATTTCTTTTATTCGCATAATTACGATAAATTATTTATTAACAGTATGTTATATATCTCCTTAATTTCTTTTCTTTTTTCTCCTAAAGTTTGCAAAAATAATGTTTTTCAATGGAACGAATCTTTTTTCGCATTAAATTTCTTCAAAAAAAAATAATGAAGATTCCCTTATGGTGATTTTTTCGAAAAAAATATGCAACAATTTCAAGTGGAGAGCCCCTTTTCTTCTCAAAAAATATGTACTTTTGCGGAAAAATTTGGTAGAATGTCAATTATTGTCAAGAACGTATCAAAACAGTTTGGGACGCAATGGGCGTTAAAAAATGTTAGTTTCGAAGTAAAACAAGGTGAAATTGTCGGCTTTTTAGGTCCTAATGGGGCAGGAAAATCCACCATGATGAAAATTATCACTTGTTATCAACCACCCACTGCTGGAGATGTATCTGTTTGTGGATTAGATATTTGGAACGACTCCTTAAATCTACGAAAAAAAATTGGTTACCTTTCTGAGCAAAATCCGTTATACGTTGATATGTATGTTACCGAATTTCTTGATTTTATTGCTGGCATTCATAAAATCCCCAATAAAAAACAGAGAGTATCAGCAATTATTGAAGAGATTGGACTTGTACCAGAGATGCACAAAAAAATCGGCTTGCTATCGAAAGGGTACAAACAGCGTGTGGGGATAGCACAAGCACTTATCGCCGACCCTGAAGTACTTATTTTAGACGAACCCACTTCAGGTCTTGACCCTAACCAATTGGTTGAGATTCGTGATTTGATTCGCCGGTGTGGAAAAACCAAAACCGTATTATTATCCACTCATATCATGCAGGAAGTGGAGGCCATGTGCGATCGGGCAATCATCATCAACAAGGGAGAAATTGTAGCCGATGCCACTTTAAACGAACTTCGTGCTGATGCCGAACGGAGGGGAATGAAAGACCACTCTATTGAAGAATTATTCCACGCACTTACTTTAAGATAAAAAAACAACTTATTTATAATGAAGCGGTTAACAATAATATTAGGGCTATTATTTTGCTTTATTATCACGCCTTCATTTGCACAAGATGAAGGGGATCCGTGTGTTCAAAAATTTGATAAACAGACTGAAAAGAATTTCAAAAAAGCGCGTGATTTGCAAATTCACGGGAAAAAGGCGGATGCCAATGCGATTTATCGGGATATTTTAGATGCCTATCCCGAACATTTGGAAGCAAATTATTATTTAGCGCTAAGTTACTATCTGCCTATCGAACTAAATAACTTATACATAGAACGAAAACAAGATGCCAAAGTGATTATTGACGCTGCCGACCGGATGTATGCTGTATGCCCCTATCACCGCATCAAAATACACCTTTATGCCGCCAGAGTGGCCTACCTTACAGAAGATTTTGCCTCTGCCATCAAGCATGCCAAAGTGTTGATTGAAAATCCTGATTTGGTGAAAGAGATCAGTGATATTGAAGAGGCGGAAATGATTATAAGCAAATCCAAATTCTTTGACCAGCTTTTGAATAATCCTGTACCATTTGAGCCACACGCTATAGAGGGCATTTCAACGGAAAACGATGAGTATTTGGCAACCTTATCACCCGATGGGGAGTTTTTCTATTTTACCCGCCGCCAACCCGTTCAAGAAAAACAGCAATTTGGCACCGTTACCATTGACAAAGAGTTATTTTCCTACAGCCAACGCAATACTTTGGGCGGCTACGGAGTCGGGCAGCCACTTCCCTATCCTTTCAATGAGTCAAGCAACGAAGGAAGTCCAACGATTAATTTGTCGAATGACTTGCTTATTTTTGCCAAAATGACAGAAGTGAAACTGAAAGATCCCACCACTAACAAAGAGTATATGTATCCCAATTACGATTTGTATTATGCCACTTTTGATGGGAGCGACTGGTCAGATCCCCGTTCTTTGGGCGACAAAATCAATCGTCCTGATTCATGGGAATCACAACCCTCTTTAAGTTCCGACGGCAATGTCCTGTTTTTTGCCAGTGATCGTGCCAACGGAAGTTACGGCGGGACAGATATATGGATGAGTGAACGTGATGCCAATGGAAATTGGCAAAATCCCGTCAATTTGGGGGCTACTATCAATACCAAAGGAAATGAGCGCTCTCCTTTCCTGCACACGGACAGCAAAACACTCTATTTTTCTTCCTCCGGACACGATGGTATGGGCGGACAAGATATTTTCTATTCAAAGATGACGGAGAAAGGCACATGGTCAAAACCTGTCAACATCGGCTATCCTATTAATTCTGAAAATGATGAAGTGGATTTTTTTGTTAGCCTGAATGGTCAGACAGCCTATTTTTCGTCTAATAACTTGGAGATGAAAGATTGGAATATTTATCGTTTTGAGTTATATGAAGCGGCCCGGCCGAAAAGTATGATGATTGTAAAAGGAACTGTTTCAACCGATGACAAAGAGCGAGTTGAAGCGGTAGTTGAGTTACGCGATGAAAACGCCAACATCATCAGTACCACCAAAGCAAATGAAAACACAGGGCAATATGCCTTAGCCACCGAAGTGGTGGCAGAAAAAGAGCAAAATCTCATTGTTAACATCAAACAAGAGGGATATGCTTATGACACCAAAATGCTCACCATCCCTGCAGAGTCTGACCAAAACGTCATCACCTCTAATGCCGAAGTAAAGAAAATAGAAGTGGGGAAAATCTGTGATTTGCATGATATTTATTTTAAGACCAACTCATTCACCCTTACCCCCACTTCAGAAAAAATAGTTGATTTCTTTGCTGAATTTTTAAAAAACAATCCGACCATCAAGGTGGAGATACAAGGACATACCGATGATGTCGGCAACGACCAAACCAACCTTATTCTTTCCGAACATCGTGCAGAAGCCGTTTATAACTACCTAATAACAAAAGGGATACCAAAAAACCGCATGACTTACAAAGGGTACGGCGAGAGCAAACCCATTGCCAGCAATGCCACCGAAGCAGGAAGAGCCAAGAATCGTAGAACCGTATTTTTAATTAATGAACAATAGATTATTATTTTCCAAAACCCCTTTCTTACAAGATAAAAAGTATTTTGTCCAGTTGCTATTCTTGCTATTTCTTGTTGTAGCCGGAATGATTGTTTTCAGCGCTTTTTCAGTTTTTTTAACTCATTTTTTTATTGGTGAAGGCGACTTCCAGACACCTCATGGTTTACGATTGGTACAGGGTTTGTCGGCGATTGGCACTTTTTTCATTCCTGCATTATTATTTTCTTATTGCAAGCAATGCCAATGCTTCTCTTATTCATTGTCCGGACGGCTTCCCCAAAAGAAAGTTTTTTTTGTATATGCTTTCATCTTATGCTTCACGCTCATTCCTTGTATCGCACTTTTGATCAAATGCAACGAACTAATTCCCTTGCCAGGAAATATCGCACAAATGTTTGCTGATATGGAAGAGAGCAGCAACCGCATTTTAGAGATTATTTTTTCTGATACCACGTGGCATGGTCTATTTCTAAACCTACTGGTTTGCGCTATTTTTCCCGCTATTTGTGAAGAATTTTTTTTCCGTGGAACACTTCAGAATTTTTTCAGGGAATGGTTCAAAAGCGAACACATTGCCATTTGGGTTACCGCATTTATCTTTAGTACGATACACTTCCAGTTCAGTGGATTTCTAGCGCGTTTGGTTTTAGGCGCCTATTTGGGGTATCTCTTTGTATGGAGCCGTTCGTTGTGGGTTCCCATTGTCGCCCATTTTTTTAACAATGCCTTATCCGCCATCGCTGCCTTCCAAAATTCAGGGGCTCTTTACGATGAGAGTGATTTTTACTTTCAAGAGGGCAATACAGCCATCACTATTATTGCCATGATTAGTGGGGTTTTACTTACTGCCATCTTCCTCTTTTATGCTTACAAACAAAGGGAAGTGGAGGCATCATAATCTTCTCGCCAACGCCACACACCTTTTTATGGAACGGTGTTTGCCATTTTTATTCCACCAGTCAATTTTAACAACATAGAGATTGTTGGCGACGGCGCTCCCATTATCCGCCATACCATCCCAGACAAATCGCTCTTGCATTCCACATATCTGATTATTAGAAAGCACTTTAATCCTATATCCTTGGGGATCATAAATGGCGATTGAAACCCTGTTTTCTGCCTCTGTAAAAGAGCAATATATTTCCACATAATCATCGAACCCGTCGTTATCGGGTGAAAAAAGAGGCGGAACCACTTGTACAATTTCGTCAGCAGAAGCCAATTCTGAGAATTGGGAATTAAGATAGCCAGGGGTCCCCCACCCCGCACTTCCTGCTGCAGATTTCCAATTGGAACTCTCCTGCGTAGGAGAATCAAAGTGCAATCGTTCTAAAGAGACCCCATCCACCGACTGCAACAAGCTATAGTGCATCTTCTCGTCGTAGATCAACCGATCGATGTGTTCGTACGAAGGTGTCAGAATGTGCACAGTACCTCCACTATTCGGCAAAACAGGAAATTTGGAATTTTCAACCAACGATTTCGGATTTTGAACAATATATTGGGTTTCTGTTAATGATTTGTCCTTACAAATAGCTACATATTGTTTAGGAAACAATTGCCATCCATCTTCCACCATAGGCACCACACTTTTAGGATAGTCCCCATTCCCAACACCCAAATAGAGATTCCCTATATCAATTACCTTATCTGAACGGTTATACAATTCAATATAGGGAGCATCTGTTGATTCAAAAGAATTGAACAGCAACTCATTAATTATAATATCGTTAGAAACAGGCTGATTCGGCAAAGCAAATTCACCGAACAGTCCCTGATGCATCATATTACCCACACAATCTTCCACCAAACCATTGATTGTCAATGTATAAATAAGATTTTGTTCCAAATCTTCCGACAATGTCAAAAGAATACTTTTATAATCAGGCGGAATCGGTTTGGCAGATACACACACTATTCCACGATCTATGGAAAAAAACATAGGATTTAATGTATCCTCGGAAACATAAAGAGGTTCATCAAAAAAAACACGGATATTTTTTTCATCTTGTACCACAATTTTTTCCAATACAGGAGAGCCCCAATCGTGATTTTCAGCTGCAACGGAATTGGGCATTCCCGGCGTTCCCCCACGGACATCTTCACTCGAAGCCCAATTTTCCTTACCACCACAAGGATTATCCACATCCATGATTTCCAAAGACCATCCCCCTAAGCGCTTTAAACTATGGGTATGCCACTTTCTATCTGCGTGCAAGTGGTAAATAAGCTTTTCCTCTGCATCATACAACGACAACACCTGCTCTTCATCAGCGATTCCCAAGGATGATACGGCAACCACATTGGGCACACCCATAAAATCATTTTGATAATTGGCAGGAACAATGCATACTGCTGAGCGAGGGGGCAAAAAAATGTCAGGTAAATACTTGACCGCATTTCCTATTCGAAGCGTCCAATGCGACAGGGCAACATCCAATGGCAATCGATTAAACAGTTCTATGTATTCGCAGGCGGGAAGTTGCACAGGGGGATTCGGAACGGCCATCAATTCACTGACAATTATTTCATTTCTGCAAATATGATAATTGCAAAAATGAGCGGTGGTATCGTGCATCGGCAAGCCATTCCACGAATACAAATCTCTTATCAGAAGTTCATACGGCACTCTTTCCTGAAAAATCGTATCAAAATAGAGCACCACCCTATCGGCAGTCGCCCTTCCCCATTCACAAAAAATCGGGGAAACTTGTTCATTCACAAGTACAAAATTTTCTGTAAATGTCAAAGAAGAATCCATCGCTTTATCAAAGATGAGCAATAATTTACCCTCATCTGACGCGTCCAACGTTTGCAAATGAGGGAGAATTGTATCTATACATGGTGGTCCACTATAGATATTATCGAAAAAGAAACGGTTGGCATTGGTGGAAGTATAACAGCACTTTATTCCAAAATATTGATAATCAGAAGCATTAAAATAACCATACGCACTTGCTTCCTCTTGATACGCACCATTTTGATATGCATCAATATATAAACGCCATAAATTCGTAGCATCTTTCGTTACCTTTATATTATAAGAAAACGCTGCAGCGATAGACGTTACCCCGCGAAAGACCGAAAAACACTGACCATTTTCCTGATAAAAAAGTTCAACGACATCCCCTGCTCCCGACTCTCCCATTTTGAGAAAAAATCCTTTCAGACTATCCGACTGAAAATCAGCACTATTTGCGCAAAGATAAATACATGCATAATTGCGATCGGATGGGGCGAAAGACATTTTCACACTTATTCGCCATTCTGTTGGGGTTTCATCCCAGCCACTATTCAGCGACAATTGTGCGACTCCGCCTCCATTGTCCCATAATTGCAATTGTTTTTGTTCATTCACCATAAATTTACCAGTATCTCCACTCCAAATAGGATTATCAGAGAAATTCCCATCCGAAAAATCATCATAAAATTGTGAAAAAAGAAAGAGTGGAAAATACACTAATAGAGTAGTTGTAAGCCATTTAAGTTTTTTCATAGTAAGTGTTAGTTAAAAATAGTGATATCATCAAAAACGATTTACAAATTTAGTATCTTTGCTTCCCAAAGTCAAGTGTTTTAACGTTTATTAATAAAAAAGAGAAACAAAAATGAAAATTGCATTAGTCGGTGCCACTGGATTAGTGGGCAGTGTTATGCTTAAAGTATTGGAAGAACGCGGTTTTGCCAAGTGTGAATTACTTCCTGCAGCCTCACAACGGTCGGTAGGGAAAGAGATTCTGTTTGCCGGTCGCACGCTCAAAGTGCTGTCTGTTGAACAAGCCATTGAGGCAGCACCTGATTTCGCAATTTTTTCGGCTGGGAGCGCGGCTTCTCTCACCTATGCGCCACAATTTGCGGCAAAGGGAACTACCGTCATTGACAATTCTTCTGCTTGGCGCAACTATGAACATATTCCGCTGGTGGTCCCGGAAATCAACATTGACAGTGTACGTGCCACCGATAGAATCATAGCCAATCCCAACTGTTCAACCATACAAATGGTATTAGCTTTAGCGCCTCTGCATTGGAAATACAAAATCAAAAGATTGGTTATATCAACGTATCAGGCGGTAACGGGCACGGGAATGAAAGCGGTGAACCAGCTGATGTCGGAACGGGCGGGAGAAGAGTGTGATAAAGCCTACCCTTACGAAATTGATTTGAACGTACTTCCACATGGTGGAACCTTTGAAGAGAGCGGCTACACAACAGAAGAACTCAAGCTCGTAAACGAAACACGAAAAATCCTATCGGACAAAAACATTATGGTAACGGCCACGGTAGCGCGTGTTCCCGTAATAGGCGGTCACTCCGAATCTATTAACGTTGAGTTTTACAACGACTACGATATAGAAGATGTACGCCATCTTTTACAAAAGATGCCAGGCATTAAGTTGTATGATGATCCGGAAGAAAACAAGTATCCGATGCCCCGCTATGTGCAAAATAAAGACGAGGTATGGGTAGGAAGATTAAGAAGAGACGAATCACAACCCAATAGTCTGAATATGTGGGTTGTTGCGGATAATCTGCGTAAAGGAGCCGCCACTAATGCGATTCAAATCATGCAAAAACTGATTGACATCTGGCATCTATAATTTCTTGCCATTCCATTTCCATTGATTATCAATCAATAAGAAATAATAGACCTCAATAACTTTATCATTTTTACATTCATAACTTAGCGTTACCTTCGTCTCATTTTCTGAAACGGATTCTGTGCCAACCACTTTAACACGATGAGCGAAGCCGCCCGCTGCCTCCATACGATGATTAACCGCATCAATATGTTCAAAAATAACAGCGGAATCCATTCCCTCTGCTAACATCAAGCCTGCTTTTAATCCATCTTGATGACCAATATAATATCCTAACTGTTCAGCAGTTACATTCACTTGCGATGTTTGTGCAGACATTTGTTTCACACAAAAGGTTAATCCACTGAGCACAAACAATATCACTAAAAATCTCTTCATAATTTGAAATTTGGTTTGCAAAAATACATTTTTTAACGAATAATTCATTGCTCCCTGAAAAATTCTCATGCCATTCCCGCACAAAATCTATTAACTCTTTCTTGTTAAGTATTTTTTATGTTGTAAAAACGAAGATACAATGATTAGCGGTATTTTTGCAAAATATGTTATTTTAAAGATTCAAATTATCATTGTAATGAAAAACCTATACGCCTTAATTATTGCTTTTAGCTTATTGTTAGCCGCTCCCTATAAAAATTTTGCACAATATAGTGCAGATGATATCCAGCAATACATCGCACAATATAAAGACTTGGCTATTCAACAGATGTACGAATACAAGATTCCTGCCAGCATCACTTTAGCCCAGGGGATTTTTGAAAGTGCCTGCGGGACAAGCCGTTTAGCGAGAGAAGGAAACAACCATTTTGGCATCAAGTGCCACAAAGAATGGACGGGGGATACGCTATTATTAGACGACGACGAACTGCAAGAATGCTTTAGAAAATATCTTTCGGTCAATGAATCCTACGAAGACCATTCGTTGTTTCTCGCGAAAAGGCCTCGTTATAATGCCCTATTTTCATTAGACATTATGGATTATGAAGGTTGGGCAAAAGGGTTGAAAGCAGCGGGTTACGCCACCAATCCCCAGTATGCAGACCGTTTGATTAATCTGATTAAAACCTACCGCATTGCCCAATGGGACACGCTATACCAAGCACGACTGGCACAAGGTTATTTTAACAATCCACAACCTGCCGTCGTTGAAAACACCCCCAAACCTGTTGTAACCCCAATTGTTTCCCAACCCGCAACAACCTCCAAACCTGATAAAAAACATCCTGCGAAGCATAAAAAACCTGCTCAAAGTACACATAGCGGCACTCCCGCCCATCATAACCAAACCACTCCGGCCAAAGCCAATAGTGGCAATCCTGAAGGAAATGTGAAAAAACCGCATCAAACAAGCACTGCCGGCGAAACGGTCATCCTTCCCACACCGGAACCCATGCCTCAAACTACAGAAGTGGTTTATACAGAAACTGCACAGGAAAATTTGCCCACCAGCATCACTGTCTTTCAGGCAACCGCTGACGATTTCCCGCTTTACAGCGAGAAGTATCCCTTCACCGACAGACCGGTGTATATCAATAACCGGACATTGTTTGTTTTAGCACAGCGCGGTGACACCTATGCAACGATTGCCAAAGATGTGCAAGACAAAGAAAAAAGAATCAAGAAATATAACAATGTTACAGGAAATACGCGCTTAAAAACAGGACAAGTGGTATATATTGAACGTAAAAGCAAAACGGGAGAAAAAGATTACTATACTGTAAAAAATATGGAAACCCTCCAATATATTTCCCAAGCCACCGCCGTTGACCTGCAGCGTATCTGCCAATACAATCATATAGATGTTAAGAAAACACTCAAAAAAGGCGACATCATCAAACTAAAGAGATAAAAAACAGATGAAAAGGACCATCTACTACTTCAATCCCAAAACACTATCCTTTGAGAAAAAAGAGTTCTCACTCAAAGAGACAGTCAAACGTGTAGTATGGTTCTTGGCCACTGCCGTCTCATTTTCCGCCATCATCATTTGGATATCATTCTATCTTATTGATTCTCCGAAAGAATTGATGTTGCGGCGGGAAAATAATGAACTAAAAAATGAGTTAAAGAAACTCGACCGGCGGATTGACGAACTTACACTCATGAGCAAAGACATTCAAGAAAGGGACGATAAGATATACCGTACCATTTTTGAAACCGACCCCGTGCCTATGAGTGAACGCTATCCTTTTTTAGTTGAAAAAAACGAATACGACAATATTAAGGATGAAGATGTTATTAAAATGCTGAATAACATTCACTTAAAAGCGGATAAACTTTGCATTGAATTAGCCACACAATCCTACTCCTTTGATACCATTGCCAATTTGGTAAACACGAGAAGTGAGATGCTACAATCCATTCCTGCCATCCGTCCGTTGCCCAATATGTATGAAATATCATCGGGCTTTGGCTATCGGTATCATCCTATTTTGAAAGTATTACGCCCCCATACAGGGATTGACATCTCCGCCGCAAAAGGAACGCCGGTACATGCTACCGCCGACGGTGTTGTATCCCGCAAAGAAGCCGGTTCAGGATACGGAATTGCTGTCGTACTCAACCACGGCTACTCCTATCAAACCGTATATGCACACCTCTCCAAAAAATTGGTTAAACCAGGTGAAAGAGTTAAAAGAGGTCAAATAATTGGTTATGTGGGAAATACCGGACTTTCATTCGGGACCCACCTGCACTACGAAGTCATCAAAAACGGGAAACACGTGAACCCTGTCCACTATTTTTTCAATGACATCACTCCCGAAGAGTATGATGCGATCCTCAAAAGTTCCCAGAAAGTTAATCAGGCTCTTTCGTAATTGGAGAAACGTATTTTTTCAATGTTAAATTTCTATTTCAAAAAAAATAATTCTCTCTTTTCTGATTTTATTTCTACCTGATAATTCAAAAATAAATAACTAACAAACTTATTATCAACATATTAACAATAATAAGAAGATTATTTTCAAAATTATTCACAAATAGGTCTTCTGTAACAAAAAAAAATGTATTTTTGCAGTCCGAATTTAAAAAAAATATAGAATAATGAAAAAAGACATTCATCCAAAGGAGTACAGAACGGTTGTTTTTAAAGATATGTCGAACGAAACTGCATTTTTAACTAAATCAACCGTACAAACAAAAGATACAATTGTATGGGAAGATGGTAAAGAATATCCATTAATCAAGTTAGAAATCTCCAACACCTCTCATCCATTCTTCACCGGTAAAATGAAATTGGTGGATACAGCTGGTCGCGTTGATAAATATCGTAGCAAATACGCGAAACATGCTACTCCAAAAGCAGAATAATGAATTAAAGATTTTTGTGCGGAGGCTTTTTTATCTATATAAAAGAGCCTCTTTTTAGTTTAAGGGGGTACAATGAACGTAATATTATTTGATGATTGGCATCGCTATCATTTATTGCCGTTAACATTTACACGTTCGGCGGCAGATATGCGTATCGGTATTTTAACGATCCGCGAAAAATGGGAAAAAGTTTTCCACTGTTCTGCTTCCATTTTAACCGAAGAGTATCTTCAAGCAAAGTATCCGCTTCATTTTGAAAACGACAATTTGTTTATATCCAGTTCATTATTGCCAAATCCAGCTATTATAGAAGCCATCTCCGGACTTTCATTGGGAACAGCATTATACCATCAAAATGAGTTATTGGCTTTTCGTACAACAGCATTGCAAGACAGCAGGGATTTTTACCAGACACATCTGCTTCAGAAAGGTATGCTCCCTTTGGAGAGATGCGAGTATAACGATGATTGTCAAATACTTATACGTCCCTTTCATCTTTTCAAGTACAATGAGTCAGCGATTGCGTATGATTTCAAACTTCTTACCGCAGGAAGAAAATCACAACCTATAGGAAACAGCAATGTCGTCATTGGCGATTCACAGCGTATTTTTGTTGAAGAGGGAGCGGTGGTTACCAATGCCACCCTCAATGCACAAGACGGTTATATCTACATCGGCAAAGATGCAGAAATCATGGAAGGGTGCCGTATTCGTGGAAGTGTGGCCCTTTGCGAGCATGCAACGCTCAAAATGGACGCAAAAATATATGGGGCCACGACAATTGGCCCTCATAGCAAAGTGGGTGGCGAACTGTCCAATGTGATTATTTTTGGGTATAGCAACAAAGCGCACGACGGTTTTTTAGGCAATTCTGTGATTGGCGAATGGTGCAACCTTGGGGCAGATACCAATTCCTCCAACCTCAAAAACAATTACTCTTCAGTCAGATTGTGGAACTACGCCACCTGCACGATGGAAGAGAGTGACGAGCAATTTTGCGGGGTAATTATGGGTGATTACTCCAAGTGTGGAATTTGTACAATGTTTAACACAGGCACTGTCGTAGGCGTAAGCACCTGTTTATATGGCGGCGGGTTCCATCCCAAGCATATCCCATCGTTCTCATTCGGTTCTCCTACAGATGGTTACGTCCCATATCAATTGGATAAGGTTTTTACTACAGCGCAAATTGTCGCCCAACGCAGACACAAAATTTTTGATTCTATTGAACAAAATATCCTTAAAAAGGTTTACGAAATTACCATTCAAACATCTTAACATGAATTATCCCAACAACGATATAATTATGCATGAGTTAATCAATAACGAAGCCAATTTCATTCCTCTATTCTCCAGCGAAGATGAAAAAAGGCTACAGGAAGAAATTGTTCCTGACAGTCTTGCTATTTTACCTCTGCGTAATACGGTATTGTTTCCTGGTATTGTAATCCCCATCACCGTAGGACGGACCAAATCCATCCGCTTGGCGCAGGAATTTGCCCGCACCGACGAACCGATTGGCGTGGTTACTCAAAAAGAGAATGATATTGAAGAACCCACCATCAACGATATTTATAAAGTTGGGACCATGGCCCGAATATTAAAATTCGTGGCAATGCCGGATGGCAGTGTAACGATTATTGTACAAGGAATCAAACGATTTACCATTCTTGATTTGGTTCAAACAGAGCCCTATTATCGCGCTTCTGTTATTGAATATGAATGCAATGATTGCAATCCCAAGACCCAGAATAAAAAGGTGTTCAAGGCTTTGATGGACTCTTTGCGTGATGCAGCAATATCTATGATCAAATTGTCGAATCACCTGCCTAAAGAAGCTATTTTTGCCCTTAAAAACATCGAAAGCCCTACCTTTCTGGTTAATTTCATTACAACGAACCTATCTATAGAAGTTGTTGAAAAACAGAATCTTTTAGAGAATCCTGACATTGAGGATCGTGCAAAGCAAGTGCTTCGTCTCACCAATAAAGAGGTGCAACTATTAGAACTTAAAGCACAAATTCAGAACAAATCGAAGCAGGAAATCGACAAACAGCAAAGAGAGTACTTTTTGAATGAGCAGATCAAAACCATTCAAAAAGAGTTAGGCGACTCTCCGGTAGAACGCACCTGCTCGGAACTCAAGGAAAAAGCCAAAAACAAGAAATGGAGTAAAGAGGTTCAAGAATTATTTGAACGTGAATTAGATAAACTGCAGCGTTCCAACACCATGTCCCCCGACTTCTCCATTCAAGCCAACTATCTGGATCTCATGGTAACATTACCATGGAATGAATACACTGAAGATGATTTCGATTTGACACGTGCACGGAAAGTCTTAGATGAAGCTCACTATGGATTGGAGAAAGTGAAAGAGCGCATCATTGAATATTTTGCTGTTTTGAAGTTAAAAAACGACATGAAATCGCCGATTCTCTGTTTGGTGGGGCCTCCGGGAGTCGGGAAAACCTCTTTGGGCAAATCTATCGCTGATGCATTGAAACGCAAATACATACGGGTTTCGTTGGGCGGATTGCGCGACGAATCAGAAATCCGCGGACATCGAAAAACTTACATTGGGGCTATGCCGGGGCGCATTATCCAAAGTCTGAAAAAGGCAGGCTCTTCCAACCCCGTATTTGTTCTCGATGAAGTGGATAAGGTATTGGGAATGAACGTGCAGGGGGATCCTGCCGCCGCCCTTCTTGAAGTTTTGGATCCAGAACAGAATAATTCATTCTACGACAACTATTTAGAAATAGGATACGACTTATCAAAAGTACTTTTTATTGCCACAGCCAATAGTTTGAACACCATCCCACCTGCCTTGATTGACAGAATGGAAGTAATTGATATTTCGGGGTATTTTATTGAAGAAAAAATCAATATTGCCAAACAGCACTTGATTCCCAAACAACTAAAAGAAAATGGGCTAGAGAAAAAATCCCTTACTTTTAGTGATAAAATTATCGAAAAGATTATTGCCGATTACACCCGTGAATCGGGAGTACGTACTTTGGAAAAACGCATTGCGAAAATTGCCCGTCATCGAGCGGCAACGTATGTGCAAAATGGCAAATTGGAGAAACGAATCACGGCAAAAGACCTTTGTAAAATCTTAGGCAGTCCGATGTTCCAAAGCGAACGTGCCTTAACCAAAAGCATTCGGGGAGTGGCCACCGGCTTGGCATGGACCGCTGTCGGAGGTGAAATACTCTTTATTGAATCAGTGATTAGCGATGGGAAAGGACAACTTACCATGACAGGTAATCTTGGGGATGTGATGAAAGAATCCGCAACGATTGCTTACGAATACCTTAAAGCCCACGCTGAAGATTTTCATATTGACACCCAACTATTCCAAACCAAGAACGTGCATGTGCATGTGCCCGAAGGAGCCACCCCCAAAGACGGTCCTTCCGCAGGAATTACCATCCTCTCTTCCCTCATCTCCTCCTTTACAGGGCGATTGGTCCGTCCTCAAATTGCGATGTCTGGCGAAATTACCCTAAGAGGAAAACTATTCCCCGTTGGCGGTTTGAAAGAAAAAGTTTTAGCCGCCAAACGCGCAGGAATTTACGATATCGTTCTGTCGGATGAAAACAAAAAAGATATTGAAGAAATTGATAAAAAATTCATTGAAAATATGAATTTCCATTATTTCTCTTCAATGCAAGATGCTATCAACTACATAGTTTTGCCTTAATGTTATTAGATAAATTACAAAATTTCCATCTCTATCTTGCCTCCCAATCCCCACGCAGAAAGGAACTTCTCCAGGGTATGGGTATTCATTTTGAAATACTCTCCACCCATGTCCCGGAAGTATATCCCGCAGGACTGCAACCTGAAGAAATCGTTGAATACCTATCCCATTTAAAACTATCTACTATTCAACAAGATAAATATCCAGATAATAGCATTTTCATCGCTTGCGACACGATTGTGGTACTTCATAACCAAATATTGGGCAAACCAAAATCCAAAGAAGAGGCCGTCACAATGTTACAAAACCTTTCGGGAGAGGAGCACACGGTTATGAGCGGTGTTACGGTATTGTCGCCCAAAGGGTTTCAAACTGCCCATAGAAACACCACGGTCAAATTCAGAACGATTTCTGACGAAGAGATCCATTACTATGTCAACCAATACGCTCCTTTAGACAAAGCGGGGGCGTATGGTGTACAAGAATGGATTGGCTATGTAGGGATTGACTATATTGAAGGTTCCTATTATAACGTCATGGGACTACCCACTAAACTTCTATGGGAAATGCTTGAAAAGGCAGTTCAATAGATTATTTGGGATGACTAATTGTCAAAAAATTGTTTTACTTTCGAAAAGAAACTTTTTTCATTTTTGCCGGGTTTCGGTTGAAAATTCTCTGAATTCATCAATTTTTCAATCGTGGCTTTTTCCTCTTTCGAGAGTGTTTTAGGTGTCCACACATTGACATTTACAATCAAATCACCCACATTGTAACTATTGATTTCCGGGAGGCCTTTTCCTTGTAAACGCAGTACTTGTCCGCTTTGGGTTCCAGCGGGAAGTTTCACTTTTGCTTTTCCTTCCAAGAGCGGGATTTCCACTTCAGCACCGAGAGCTGCTTGAGGGAAAGAGATGTAGTAATTCAGGTAGAGATTATTTCCATCCCGTTCAAATAGAGGATGTTCCAGTTCGTTGATAACGACCAACAAATCGCCGTTCACCCCACCATTTTGGGCAGCGCTACCTTTTCCGCGCTCGCGAAGTTGCATTCCCTGCATAACACCTGCTGGAATTTTAATATCCACAATTTCCTCTCCCCGAACAGTACCCGTTCCACGGCAATCAGGGCACTTGTCTTTAATCATTTCTCCCGTACCATGACATTGTGGACAAACGGTTGCCTGTTGGATGATTCCGAACATGCTTCTTTGTTGTTGAATAATTTGTCCTGTACCGTGGCACGTAGAGCAAGTAATAATTGAATTTTTATCTTTGGCACCCGTTCCTCCGCAAGTATGGCAGACTACTTGTTTGGGTATTTTCAATTTTTTGGTGGTTCCTTTAGAAATTTCCTCAAGCGTCAGTTTCACATTCACGCGAATATCCTGACCACGGCGTTTGGCTTTTTGGCCCCTGCCGCCGCCAAAACCGCCGCCGAAAAACTCGCTAAAACCGCCGCCAAAACTACCCCCAAAAATATTGCCAAAATGTTCAAATATAGAACTTAAATCGTTGGCATCAAAGCCACCGCCGCCCGCGGCCCCTTTCAAACCCTCATGACCGAATTGGTCATAACGAGCCTTTTTATCCGGATTGCTCAATACATCATACGCCTCAGCCGCCTCCTTAAATTTCTCTTCCGCTTCCTTGTTTCCCGGATTACGGTCAGGATGAAACTCCATCGCCTTTTTACGATAAGCCCTTTTTATCTCGTCTGGCGTAGAATCTTTGGTTACGCCTAATATTTCATAATAGTCTCTTTTTGTCATATTCAATCCCCTCCTATTTTACTGTCCGACAACAACTTTTGAATAACGGATCACCTTATCCTTTAATTTGTATCCCTTTTGTGTAACGTCAATCACTTTCCCTTTATCTTCTTCCTTTTGTGCAGGGAAATGGGTAATCGCTTCATGATAATCTGTGTTAAAATCTTCACCCAAAGCAGCTATCTCTTGCACATCCATACGTTTCAACATTTGACATAACTTATTATATATCAAGTTAAAACCATCTTTTACCACTTGAATATTCTCTACTTTCTCATTGGCGGCAATCGCCCTCTCAAAATCATCCACAATCGGCAACAGCTCCAAAATCACTTTTTCAGATGCCGTAGATAACAATTCCAACTTCTCTTTATTAGTACGTTTTTTATAATTGTCAAATTCAGAATACAACAATAAGAATTTGTCTTTCAACTCCTTATTCTGTTTTTCCAATTTTTCAATCTCCTCTTTTGCCTTCTCTTCTTTTCTATTTTTTCTGTTGAAGAATGATTTTCCCTCCTCCTTTTCTGCTTTTTTTTCTGTTTTTTCAGCAGCAGATTGCGCATTTTCTTCCTCCAAAGAAGATTCTTCTTTAGACACATTGTCAGTTTGTGGCGTTTTTTGCTCGTCTAATTGCTCTTCAGAAAGAGTCGATGCATTTTCCTTTTCACTCATAATATTTTAGTTTTCAATTATATACAATCAATTTAATATTTCATGCTGTCAAGCCGTTCCTTTTAGATACAAATACTTTGCCAAAAAAAATATTTCTGTCATTATGTCAGCAGATGAAAAGCCGCCGCCCAGCGTTTTTCCAAGATATCTTCCCCTTTTTGTAAATGATACACATTCAAACCCACTTTTTTAGCGCCTTCAATATGGCGAATCGTATCATCAATAAAGAGTGTTTCCTCTGGAATCAGGTTTTGCGCATTCAAGACATAACGGAAAGCCTCTTCACAAGGTTTTCTATAATGAATATGATGCGAGAAATAATCTTTTTCAAACAACTCACTAAAAATATCATACCCGAATTTATGCTGCAAATCCGTCATAAATTGGTCATAATTCAACTGGTTGGTATTGCTAAACAGAAAAAGATGAAAATATTTTTTCAGATTCCAGAGCATCTCCACACGGGCGGAAGGCACATCAATCAAGATTGCATTCCACGCTGTATCAATTTGATAATCAGTCAACGGGATTGGTGAAAGCGAGCGGATATAAGCACGAAAATCCTCAACCGGAATTTTCCCTTCTTCAAAGAGATCAATCACATCCGTTTGATTGGCTTGTGTGTAATAGGTTTCAAAATCAGGAATACCGTATGAGGCAAATTTTTCCACAATATTCTGATAACGAATATCATAGATTACTCCACCCAAATCAAAAATAATATTTTTTATCATATCTGATTTTTAAATGCTTGATAAACTAACAATTTCCCATCATCAAAAGAAACAGTAAAATATTCTCCCAAAGAAACATTAAGAGACCCCTCCCAAAAATGCTTGAATTGGCGGTTTTGCACAGGGTATTGCAGACCCTTGAAGGTAATTTCCGTTTCAGGAGTAAAGCTGAACACCGACACGGGTTGACCTTCAAAACTATCAAAAATAGTAGTTCTGGCAATTGGCGTGAAGACCCCGTAATTGCTCACAGCCACCACATGAAACCCTTCCTCAAGATTCATCAAAATGCTCAAGTTGGCCAAGGCATGATCTTCCCGCAATCCTGTGGCACCCAATACCACCACCTCTTTCCAGCAGTTTTTGCGGCAAATATGAAAAGCCTTGGTCAAATCGTTGTACTCAGTACTTTTGTCGGGCACGTACAGATGTGCAAAATTTCGAATATCCTCTTGGGAGAGGGAATCACCGTCGCCAACAATAACGGTCGGCAATATACCCAACTTCCGCAATGAATGGAACGCGCCATCGCAACACACAATATTTTGGGCATTTTTTAAGGCATCCATAGCCAGCGGATGTGTAGGCATTTCACCATTGGCAACAACCACAGTAGTATATTTATCCAACGAAATAAAACACTTTTTCTGCACTATTTTCCAATAATTTTTAACAAAGTTTTAACAATTAATTCAAAATCCAACCGGAGAGACTGATTTTCGATATATTTCAGATTCAATTCTATTTTCTTAGGCATAATATCCTGAATATAAGTGTATTCAGGGTCATCACTTTGCGCCAGCAACTCACTTTCAGCAATATACTCTATGGAGGCATAATCGGTTAGGCCGGGGCGGACTTTCAGCACGTTGCGTTGATGCTCATTGTAGAGTTGCACATACTTTCTCACTTCCGGACGCGGACCGACGATGCTCATATCCCCTTTAATAATATTAAAGAGTTGGGGCAATTCATCCAATTTGTATTTGCGCAGGAAGTAGCCGATACGTGTTATACGCCGGTCGTTATCGCCCACGGTAAGCAAACCTTTTTTGTCGGTGCCGGCATACATTGTTCTAAATTTCAGCAAATTGAAATCCTTGCTATCTTTTCCGACGCGTTTTTGGACATAAAAGGGATTGCCTTCCGAGTCAATGACAATCAGCAAAGGCAAGATAATCCACACCGGCGCTAACAAAAGGCTGGCGATAAAGCAAATGATGATGTCCAAAAGGCGTTTCATTATTCGTTGTAGCGATATTGATCACGTGCATTTCCTCCCCAATATTCTTCAGGTGTTGTAATATCGGGGTTATAAATCGGGTTAATTCTGCGCACCAGTTTCACTTGCCAAGCAGGATCTTGTGTTTCCCCTATCAAATCGGAATGCAGGAGTTCGTAATTATTGGAGATTAAATCTCTATTATAGAAAATAAATTTCACATTAGTCTGTTTATCAATCACATAATAATGCCATATTTCGTATGGATAGGAAGCAGGGTCAAAAGGTTCGGAAGTAATGTGCGTAGGTGCGCCATAGCGCAAATAGACACGGCCACGATCAGTGCGATAGCCTTTGATAACGGTACTGCCATAATGAGCCTGCACGTATGCCAACTTTTCCTTATACTCATTCCACGCGCCTTCGGGGTCGGAAGGATTCCGTTTCATCCAGAAACTATAAAAATAACGCTGCAGCTGGTCCAAAGGAACCTTTTTCATTCTCTGCAAGAAGAACTCCTGTTCCTGACGGCTGCCAATGGGGTATAACGAAGCAACATCTTCTTGTAGCTGTTTCAGGTCGGTCATCTCTTCCACGAAAGTTTTCTCAATCACCACATCGTCATAATTCTTTAAATCCAACTTCACCGACGGATTACTTCTTTGAAAGAAAACGCTTTCCTGCTGTAACAACACAGAGTCTTTATCCAGCACTTCCACTACAAGATAATAGTTTCCTGAAGCAAGGTGAAAAATATTGAATTGATGCATAAAGAGCAAGGCACTATTAGATACAACATCCTTATACACAATATTTTCTTGCTTTGCCGTGCGATATACTTCAGCAGGAGTAATAGAGCTTTTAATAATCAATTTTTCCCCTTTTCCCACGATTTTTTCCGTATTATAAATTTCAACAGTAAAAGGCAGCGCATATACCGATTGCGGGGCATATTGTTGGAAAAGCGGGGTGACTCCATAACCATATTTTGAGAAGAACCCATGTTCCCCACTTTTATCCATGGTCCGCCACAAAGAGATTTTCGACATGGACACTTTTGTATCATCAAATTGCACCGACACAAAATCAATATAATTAATGGTATCCTTTTGGTAAATATCAATTAAAGTATAGTAAAGGTAATAATCGCCACAAGGAACTTTAACATTCTTAATATCACTAAAATAGGCTTTATTCGTACGCAACGTATCTTCAAACTCATCGCTCAACAAAATATAGTGCAACCGTTGTACAATACTATCGTTTGTTTTATCTGCAATGTCAACTTTGATTTCGATCTCTGAAACATAACGACCTTTTTCATTGGGGTGATACTGTGTCGTTTTACCATCAATCAAAAACATAAATTCTATATAACTCTCCATTTTCTGGGTAGCATAAGCATTCTGGTTGATTAAAGCAGAAAATTGCGCCTTTGCCGCAAACTGCCCAAAAATGAGGACGGATAAAACAAGAAGAATATATTTTTTCATAACAGATTAATTATCAATATTTATTTTCTTTCAAGACCAATAATACAATCGCTACTTGTGTGCGAAATCTGGTCAATAACTTTGACATCGACAATATCACGCGGACTATTCTTGCTCAATTTCGGCAACTTGATTTTTATTTTACCGAAATCGGAAGACACCTTATAGGTTTTTCTGATCACATTTCCATTGGAAGAGGGAAGCGATGTCTCAATAGTAAAAATATTTTCAGTATTTTCAGACCAAAAATAGACCACTACAGATGATTTATTCGTTACTGATTGCGGGGTAAGAAGAGCAACGGGACAAGGACTGTTTTGTTGATTTAAAATATTATACGCAAACAAGAAATCAGGAATTCCGTAGCCGCCATATTCGGTAGGTTTGAAAAAGCCACTTCCGCTTATTCTCAGTGCCTTGATAACATCCAAATTTGATTTTTCGGGGAAAAGTTGCCACAAGCAGGCCACCATTCCCGACAGCAAAGGAGAGGAAAAAGAGGTTCCGTAGGAATAGATCGTTTGTCCGCTTATATCTGCCACGTACGTTTTTGAGCCGACGGCATTGGCATCCGGTTTTACCCGGCCATCGGAAGTAGGTCCCCAAGAGGAGAAGTTGGCATGATTACCATAAATATCGGTAGCTCCGACAGTGAGAACATTTTCGGCATCCGCCGGCGGCGTAATATACTTCCATTTGCTGTTCCCTTCATTTCCGGCGCTCACACAAACCAACATTCCCTTGGAAGCGGCAATATCTGCTGCGATAGAAGCACGACAAGTGTGCCCGTTGAGGTCGTTATAACTGTAGGATTGGGTTTTATCATCAAAGTCATGGTAGCCCAAAGAGGAATTCAGGACATCACAACCCAAACTATCCGCCCATTCCACGGCGGCGACCCAATTATCCACTTCCACCATATTCTCACTACGTTCATCCTCTGTCTTTCCCAAGTAGAAAGAAGCTTTAGGGGCACTTCCTATCATCTCCCCTGGAATATAAGAAGCAATACACGACAACACATTAGTGCCATGGGAACCTGTCGTAAAAACAGACTTTCCTGGCAATACAAAATTCTTCACTCCCAACAACCTGCCCTCATTTCTCAAAGCCTCAAAGTGGGGTATTTCATCTGCATTTTTAAATCCCGCATCCAATACCACCATCAACATCCCTTCGCCACTTGCACCCAAATAATGCAACCATTGCGCATGATTCAAATTCATTTGATGATAGGCATAGCCATAGTCATACGACTTGGGAGACCCCATTTTAGATGGAGACGAAGCAGCTGGTGAATATTGGGAAATAGGATAGTTGAAATCCTCTTTTTCTTTCAATTTAGCCGTTCTCTCACACAAAACAACAAAAGGAAGACGAGTGATTTTCTCAGCAATAAGCGAATCTTCAGAATAGATGGTTATGCCATTGAGCCATTTGGATTTCGTAAGCAGCACCAAGGTGGTATCCAATTCCATCACTTGAGCAACATACGTATCATTCACAGGCAGATCCTGTTCCGTGATGGCGATGTTCCGATAAGCTCTCTTTTCTATGGCTAACGGCGACAAGAACTCTTCCGGACGTTCAATGGAATAGGGCGTATCGTCCTTATCGCTAAACTGAACCCAATATTTTGCTGGAACTTGCGCTATACTAATTGAACAAGCAAACAGTAAAAAAATCAACCAAAAATGTTTTTTCATAATACCCATAAAAAAGTGTGCAAATATCCATATTTTTTTTGAAATAACGAAAGAAAATCACTGTTTTGACAGATGTTTCAATGACAAAAAAATGACTATTTTTGCCTCTTGAAAAAATAACAGAAAATAGTTTCATAGCACAAGGCAATAACCATGAAAAAACTTCTTATTGAAACTTTTGGATGCCAGATGAATGTTGCTGACAGTGAAGTAATTGCATCCATTTTATCTTCAGAATATAGCGTAACTGCCGATGCTCGAGAAGCGGATGTTTGGATGCTTAACACTTGTTCCATTCGCGACAATGCAGAGCAACGGATCCGGAAACATTTGAAAGAGATAGCGGCCTACAAACAGCGCAAGCCGAGTTTGCTTGTAGGCTTGTTAGGCTGTATGGCCGAACGAATCAAGGACCAGCTATTAAAGGAAGAAGAGGTTTTGGATTTTATTGCAGGACCTGATGCTTATCGAACGCTGCCTGATTTGTTAAAGCGGGCGGCGGAAGGCGAAACCGCATACAATGTAACACTTTCTGAAACAGAAACATACGAAAATATCATTCCTCTTCGGTATGCAGCCAATGGCGTTTCGGCCTTTATTTCTATCATGCGTGGGTGCAATAATTTCTGTTCTTATTGTGTTGTTCCCTACACGCGAGGCCGCGAGCGGAGCCGGTCTCCACAAACAATACTTGCCGAAGCCCAACAGTTATTGAAAGACGGATACAAAGAGGTTACTTTATTGGGACAGAATGTCAATTCATATCTTTGGCAGGCGGATGGGAAAACGACCACATTTGCCCAACTGATGGAACAAGTTGCCCTGCTTTCCCCACAATTGCGGGTACGCTTCGCCACCTCACATCCCAAAGACATTTCCGACGAGCTATTGCAAGTTATTGCCCGCTACCCCAATGTTTGTCACTACATTCATCTGCCGGTTCAAGCAGGAAGTAACGAAATGCTGAAGAGAATGAATCGTGTATATACCCGCGAAAAATATTTGGAACGGGTACAAAAAATCAAAGAGCTTATCCCCGATTGTGCCATCTCTACCGACATTATCGCAGGATTTTGTGGCGAAACGGAAGAGAATCATCAAGAAACCCTTTCCCTTATGCGCGAAGTGGGATTCAGCTATGCCTATATGTTTAAATATTCGTGGCGCGACAATACTTTTGCCGCCCGCCACTTTACCGACGACATTCCTGATGAGGTAAAATCGCGACGGCTGGAAGAGATCATAGCTTTGCAAGGCGAGCTCTCGCTCAAAAGCAACCAAGAGGATGTGGGTAAAACGTTTGAAGTACTCATCGAAGGCACCTCCAAACGTTCAACAAACGACCTTTTTGGCCGCAACAGCCAAAACAAAGTGATTGTTTTTCCCTGCTCCACCCACACAAGGGGAGAATATGTACGTGTAAAAGTAAAATCTTGCACGGCCGCTACCCTGATAGGCGAGCTGGTAGAGGAGAATTAAAATTTATTGCTATCTGCCAAACTCATTGCCTTGAAAAAAACGCAACCTTTTGGGCTGCGTTTTTCATTATGCTGTAACAAGAATTAGTTATTCTGTTGTTCTGACTGATGTTCTTCCACCAGTTGTTTGTCGATGAATATACGGCCGCAAGCTTCGCAAACGATAATTTTCTTATGCAAGCGGATATCCAACTGACGTTGGGGCGGAATGGTGCTGAAGCAACCGCCGCAAGCATCACGTTCGATTTGAACGATACCCAAACCATTACGGGCATTTTTACGAATGCGTTCAAAAGCGGTTAAAAGACGGGGTTCAATCTTAGCTCTATATATTTCTGCTTGTTCCAATAAAGCAGCCTCTTCTTTTTCTGTTTCAGCGATGATAGAATCGAGTTCGCCTTTCTTTTGATTTAAAATCTCTGTTAACTCTTTTGATTTTTCCTCTGATTCGCGAATCTCCTCATTTTTGGCCTCTACTGCAATGGTATATTTCCCTTTATTCTTTTCAGACAATTGGATTTCCAATGTTTGGTATTCAATTTCTTTTGACAAGGAATCATATTCACGGTTATTACGAACATTCTGCTGCTGTTCTTCATAACGTTTTATCAAACTTTGAGATTCTGTAATCTTGTTGTTTTCATCCGAAATCTTTCTCTGCAGATTTTCTATTTCATCATTGAATTTGGCGATACGCGTTTTCAAACCTTCTACGGCATCTTCCAAATCACGGACTTCGTTGGGTAATTCTCCACGTTCAAAACGGATATTATCTATTTTGGAGTAAATTTGCTGCAAATAATAAAGCGACAATAACTTTTGCGCAATCGTAATTTCCTCTTGAATTTGATCGGGTGTTTCTTCTTGTTTACGCTCAATAATAACAGGTGCTGCTGATTTTTTCTTTTTAATTTCGGAGGAAACTTGTTCTTCAGTGACTTTCTTTTTAGCCATAATAATATTTATATTATATTGATTATCAATATTATAAAACTTTTATCTGCATCATTTCCTTTTCACAGAAATGAACGGCAAAGTTAGTAAAATTTTCTTTTAATTCGTTGTAAATTATTTCTTTTACAAAATGCTCTGTTTCCAAATGACCGAGGTCGGCAATAATCATGCGATGATCGGCCACATGGAAATCGTGGTATTTGATATCACCAGAGATATAGGCATCTGCACCGGCAGCAATAGCATCACGAATAAAAGAACTCCCACCGCCACCACAAACGGCCACTCTGCGTATTTTCTTATCCTCATCTCCAAAATATTTCAAAACCTTAACCCCCATCGTCTTTTTCACCCACGCAAGGAAAGGAAGGGCTTCCATAGGCTCAACCAAATCACCCACACGCCCCAGACCTATTTCCAGATTAGCAGGATTGGGAGCCAATACGGAGACATTTTGCAAATTCAATTTTTGAGCAAAAAAAGTATTCACTCCTGTTGGCGCACTATCCATATTGGTGTGCATAGCGTACAAAACCATTCTATTTTCCAATGCTTTGCAAATAATACGTCCTACCCTATTGACAGGAGCAACCTGACGGATTCCATTTTTCAACATCAATGGATGATGGGAGATAACCATATTAGCCCCCATTTTCAATGCCTCCTCAATGGTGTAATCCGACATTTCAAAACAAACCAATACCCCCGTTATTTCTTGTTCGGCATTTCCGCACTGCAACCCGCAATTATCAAAATCTTCCTGCCAAGCAAGAGGATATTTCGTTTCTAAAAATTGTATTACTTCCTTGATTTTCATGATAGCGTATTATCTTATATACAGCCAAATACAATGGCGACGATACCCACGATCAAACAATACACGGCAAACCAAATCAGATTGGCTTTTTTCACAAGACTAATCATCCACTTGCAGGCGAGCAACCCCGAAGCATAGGCGGCTATGAAACCACAGATAAGCGAAACAGCAGATATTCCCGTAACATCAGCAGAAAAATCGCCACCCACCAAACTCAGGAAACATTCTCCCAATATCGGGATAATCACCATTAAGAAAGAGAATTGTGCCACTGATTCTTTTTTCACACCGCAAAGCAAGCCTGTGGCGATCGTTGAACCTGAACGGGACAAGCCGGGGAGAACCGCCACCGCCTGCGCCAAACCAATAATAAAAGCTGTCCCATACCCAACCTCCTTATATTCCTTAAACTTCACAAAATGAGTTAAGGCGAGCAGCAAAGCGGTAACCAGCAACATGATTCCCACCAACAAGATCCCCTGTCCGAAAAAGCCCTCCACATAATCTTTGAAAAATATGCCAACGACAAAAACCGGAATCATCGAGATGAGGATTTTGCAAATATATTGCGTTTCTTCATTCCATTTAAATTTAAAAAATTGAGCGAATAGTTGCACTATCTCTCGCCATAGGATGGTAATTGTACTTAAAACCGTAGCAGCATGCACTACAATTTCGAAAGCCACATTTTCAGTAGCTTCGATACCCAAAATCTCTTTACCAATAATTAAATGCCCACTACTGCTAACAGGAAGAAATTCTGTTAATCCTTGGATAAGGCCTAAAATAATTGCTTGTAACCAATCCATTACTATTCGGCTTGGGGCTTGTTAGGGGCTTCTTCCTTTTTAGCTCTTGGGTGATACATAATTGCGAAAATTTCTATCACCAGACCCAACAACATTAAAATAGGAGCCGCCACCATACGCCGGGAACTGAAAATAGCCTCACTAAATTCTGTTGGATTATCCGTGCCGCCACCCATCAAAGTGATGTAACCAATAAACAAAACAACGACTCCGACAACCATGAGTATATAGTTCACCATTCCAAAAAGAGGAATAGATTTTTTTTGTTTTTTGTTTCCGTAAACAGGAGTGCTTTTTTTCTCAGTTTGAATAACTTGTGCCATAATTTATAAATATAATCTGTCTGAATTAATTTTAATGTATTTATTTACAAATAGATGTGAAGATATAACCGTAAAGAGAACACTAAAGATAAAAATGCCTGTAAGAATATAGGCAATCATCGTAACTTGAGACAAATCCACAAATTCCGGAACATAGCAATGGGCTGCATACAAAAGTGCCGCCAAGAGTACAACGGCAATAAATCCGCCCCATGTTCCTTGAACAAAACCTTTGAACACGAAAGGTTTGCGAACAAATCGACGGGTTGCGCCGATGAGTAATAAACTTTTGATATTAAATCGTTTAGAATAAATATTCAAACGCAATGAGTTGGCTATCAGCATTAAAGAGATAAACATAAAGAAAGCGCAGAATCCAAAGACGATCCATTGCACACGCTTAAAGTTATCTTGGATCATCTGCAAAATATAATCGGGATATTCCACATCTTGCACTTGCGGATTCTTCTTGATTTCCTGTGTTACCTTGGCGATGGAGTCAGCACTCGCATATTCCGGCTTAACGGTCAGTACAATAGAGGCATTGATAGGATTCGGGATGACCTCTTCGTAGTTACTTCCGACCGCTTTTTTAGCCTCTTCCGTATTCTCTTTTTGGGAAGATACGCGGGAAGTCTCTACAAAAGGCTGCAATTTTAGCGTTTGCTCATACGCGATAATATCGGCTTCTTTCACATTGGCATCTTGGGAATAGAAGAGTATTTCCATTTCAAATTTCTTTGAAATATCGCGGATAAATTGGGTTGAAAAGAAAGCCAAGAAAACCAAAACGCCAATAAAGAACATCGTTAAAGCTATGGCTACCACAGAGCCGACTGCAGAAAATGCCAGCCGTGCCTTTGTAATTCTGTCAATAGATTCTGGATATTTACCCATTTCGTAAAAATTTAATGAATAAGCCTACCTTTAAGCGTGCAAAGATACATTATCTTTTTCAAATGACAAACAAGAAGCATGTTTTTATTTTTGCGTTCATAAAAACAAAAAAAAGGGAACCCGAAGATTCCCTTTTCATATTCATCAGCAAACGACTATCCACCAATTTGCACGCGTTCAAAAGCAACACAAGTGAGGTTGGCATCTGCTTTTTTCAAAAATTCGGCTACCGACATTTTATTATCGCTAATATATTCTTGTCCGAGCAAAGTAGTCTCTTTATAGAATTTATTCAACTTACCCATGGCAATTTTTTCAACCATATTTTCTGGTTTGCCTTCTTGACGGATAGCTTCTTTAGCGATTTCAAGTTCATGATCGATATCAGCTTGAGGAACAGATTCCGCGTTCAAGTAGCGAGGGCTCATGGCAGCGATTTGCAAAGCCACTTCGTGACCGGCTTCTTCTACTTTTTCGCCAGCGAGGTTAAAGCCAGCCAAAGTAGAGATGTGGTTTCCGTTGTGGTTGTATGCGCAAACATGCGTAGCTTCCAATACCTTATATTCAGGAAGTTCAATTTTTTCACCCGTTCTGCCTGTCATTTCAAGAAGATGTTCAGGAACGGTCATACCGTCGAATGAGTGAGCTAAAAATTCGTCGCGTGTTTTGATATCTTTTGCCATTGCTTCGTTGATCAATTTTTCGCTAAGGGCAACGAAATCAGCATTTTTACCCACGAAGTCGGTTTCGCAACTCAGAACCATCACGTAACCTTTGGTTGCATCAGCATTTACTTTTGCAATCGTACGACCTTCGTTAGCCAAGCGGTCAGCGCGTTTAGCGGCTACTTTTTGACCTTTTTTTCTCAAAATATCAATTGCTTTTTCGAAATCACCTTCGGCTTCTACCAAAGCGTTTTTGCAGTCCATCATACCGATACCGGTAGCGATTTTAAGTCTGTTGACTTCTGCTGCAGAAATTTTTACCATAATGATATGTATTTTAAAAATTTATACTTAATTATAACTATTTTGTAGCGGGTTTGGAAGAGATTTTGGTTCTTTTTCTACGTCCATCGGTAGCTTCGTCGTTAGTAACGTCTTTTACTTTTCTAACGCGGCCACCTTCTTTGGTGTTGGTTTCCACTTCCTCTTCTTCTTCCACCTGAGTGAAGTTTTCACCTTCTTCCGCTTCTTCTTCCACTACATTATTTTCTTTATCGTATTTTCTTTCAGCAAGCCCTTCAGCGATGGCATCACAGATTGCCTTTACGATAACAGAGATGGATTTAGAAGCATCGTCGTTAGCGGGGATAGGGAAATCAACGAGGTTAGGGTTAGAATTGGTATCCACGATAGCAAAAGTAGGGATATTCAAGCGATGAGCTTCTGCTACAGCAATATGTTCTTTCAAAATATCAACGATAAAAACAGCAGCTGGAAGTCTTTGCAAATCTTTGATGGAACCCAAGTTCTTTTCCAATTTTGCTTTTTCACGTTGGATTTGAAGTTTTTCTCTTTTGGAGAGGTTGCTAAATTGAGAACCTTCGATCAGTTTTTCAAGGTCGCTCATTTTTTTAACGGCTTTACGGATGGTGAAGAAGTTGGTTAACATACCGCCAGGCCAACGTTCCGTTACGTATGGCATTTCTACAGATTTAACTAATTCTGCTACCGTATCTTTGGCTTGTTTTTTAGTGGCAACGAATAAGATTTTTCTGCCAGATTTAGCGATTTGTTTTGCAGCGGCACATGCTTCGTCCAATTTTTCTACAGTTCTATGCAAGTCAATGATATGAATACCATTTTTTTCCATAAAAATGTAAGGAGCCATTTTAGGGTTCCATTTTCTTTTCAAGTGACCAAAGTGGCACCCTGCGTCTAATAATTGTTCAAAAGTTACGTTTGTCATTTTTTTATTTGTTTACATTCTTAAAATCAATTGTTAAGTAGTTCCGAAGAAGTCTCAACAATTTCGATACTAAACTATAATTTCCTTTTATTAAATCCCGAATACTAACGTTTGCTGAATTGGAATCTTTTACGGGCTTTAGGTTGACCAGGTTTTTTACGTTCAACCATACGTGGGTCACGGCGGAGCAAGCCTTTTACTTTCAACGCTGGACGCACATCCGGGAACATTTCCACCAAAGCTCTTGAGATAGCCAGACTGAGCGCTTCAGCTTGCCCGGAGATACCACCGCCATCAAGATTCACTTTGATATCGTATTGACCTTCTGCGTTAGCAATTTGAAGAGGTTGTACCACAACATATTGTGTTGTAGCCAATGGGAAATATTCTTTATAATCACGGCCGTTAATCGTGATTTGACCGCTTCCTTTTTTCATATAAATTCTTGCGACAGCGGTTTTTCTTCTTCCGAGTGTATTAATAACTTCCATTTTTACTATTTAATTTCGTTAATGTTAATCATTTTGGGTTGTTGTCCTTCGTGTGGATGTTCAGGACCTGCGTAAACATAAAGGTTACGATATAATTTATCTCCTAATCTGTTTTTAGGGAGCATGCCTCTAATCGCGTGTTCAAGAATACCGATAGGATTTTTCTTCAACACTTCTTTGGGCGTTCTGAAACGTTGTCCACCTGGATAACCGGTATGTCTGGTATAGACTTTATCCTCCATCTTATTACCCGTGAATCTGATTTTTTCTGCGTTGATAATAATAACATTATCCCCACAATCGAAATGAGGGGTATAATAAGTCTTGGTTTTACCGCGCAAAATACGTGCCACAACGGTAGCCAAACGACCTACTACAGCATTTTCTGCATCAACGACAACCCATTCTTTCTTGACGATTTTTTCGTTAGCCGAAATTGTTTTGTAACTTAATGTGTTCATTTTCAATTTTTAATTGTGAGACGCATCTTCACCCATACGCCTCGAATTTTTAATTTTTTTTACCTTTTCTAACCAAAAGATAATAATCGGTTTTCGGGCGGCAAAAGTACAAAAAAAATCTTTGTAAAATAATCTTGCACAAATATTTTTTTTCAACTGTAAAAAATTGATTCTTAAAGCAGTATCATTTATTATTTGACAGAAGTGCTCCGCTATTTTTTTTACACAAAAAAAAATGGGAGAAACGACCTTGCGATTTTCCTCCCATCATCCTATTTTACTAGATATAAACTATTCTATCACTTGCACTTCCATTCCGTCTTTCAATTTGGTATAGCCTACCACCACAACCATATCCCCATCTTCTACGCCAGAAATAAGTTCATACTTATCTCCCATACGTCGGCCCAACTCAACTTTTTTGTATGCAACCTTCCCATCCTTATATATATATACAAAACGATCCCCCGAACCTTGTTGCTTAATGATGGCGTTATCAGGAACCACCACATGTTTCACAGTGCCATAATTCATAGTAACCCGAGCATACATTCCCGGACGCACTTTCCCGTTGGCATTAGGCAAACTCACCTCTACCGGAAACGTATGGGTACGAGCATCAATGGTCGGATAGACCAACGTAACTTTACCATTAAATTCTTCTCCATCAAACACTTCCAATCTAACCTTCGCACTCATCCCCGCTTTCACTTTCGTAAATTGGTTTTCAGAAACATTGATATTCATTTTAACAGGGGAAATCTGCTGGATTTGCAAAACCGGATTGCCCGTATATATGTCGCCGCTATCGTAATTACGCATCGTTACCACTCCTGTCAGCGGGCTTAACAATTGCGTATTGGTCAATAAATTCTGATAAGAGGTGCGGGTAACCTCCAGTTGCGTTTTCTGTGCGTCCCACTCGGCTTTTGAAACTCCACCAACCTTATACAACTCATCTATACGTTTAAAATTAACTTCCAAATTATCCAATTGGGTTTTGGTCTGTGTCAGATTACTGGCATCCATCTGCACCAGTTTCTGTCCTTGTTTTACCCGATCGCCCACTTCCACAAAAATCTTTTCGATGCGGCCGGCAATGGTCGGGGCAATATTGTTCACCGCTTCCGCCTGAACGATGGCAGTGTATTCATATAATTGTTCAACATCCTGAGCTTCAACCTGTTCAACTTTAATTTTTGGTTTTTCCTCTACATTTTTAACTTCTGCATTTTCTTGTTTTTTATTACAGGAAACCACCATCAAAGTCATCAACACAAAAAATAATCCCACTTGTAACTTTCTCATTTCCATTACTTTTTACTTATATATTTACTTTACTCATTTCCTAAAACCGAATCAAGTTCTGCTTTGGCAGTCAGAAAATTATATACCGATTGATTGTATAACAATCGGGATTGGGTAAGTGCCAATTCAGCTGAATTCAAATCCAACCATGTAGCCATTCCAACCTCGAACTGCTTTTTTACAATATTGTATGCCCTGTCGGCTTGCATCATCGTTTCCTTATTGGAAGCCAGATCCTCGATAGCCTT
>JAEEGL017002887.1_pt1 | contig 36598 bp, 23 predicted proteins | sample 9134231 | NCBI WGS metagenome assembly JAEEGL01 (sample SAMN16246548, study PRJNA631951) | gut metagenome | biome: gut microbiome; feature: rumen; material: fiber-attached | host: Bos | place: Iran: Karaj | collected 2018-10 | reverse complement strand
TTGCACTTCAGGGAGGCTCTACTCCTGTTGTTATCCTCACCAAATCCGACCTCTGCAACAATACCGGAAGATATGTGCGTGAGGTGGAACAGATTTCTGAGAAAGTCAGAGTCCACGCCATATCAGCATTATATGGCATCGGCCTTGAAGAACTGCAAAAATACCTGGTACCCGGAAATACAATCTGCCTCATGGGCTCCTCAGGTGTCGGAAAATCAACACTCATCAACACTCTGGTAGGAGAGGACATCATGAAGACCTCCGAGATCAGAGAAGATGACGACAAGGGACGCCACACTACAACCATCAGAAGACTTATAGAAACATCAAAGGGTATCTGCTTTATAGACACTCCCGGAATGCGTGAAATAGGCATGGCAAATACCGCTGAAGGTATTGGTGATACCTTTTCGGATATTGTAGAACTTGAATGCCTGTGCAAATTCAGTAACTGCAGACATGAGACAGAGCCGGGATGCGCAATAAAAGCAGCAATCGAAAGCGGTGAGCTATCCCCTGAGAGATATGCGCTGTACAAGAATCTTGGCTCAGAGAATACCAAAAACTACGCCAGGAAAAAAGAAATTTCCAAGTGGGCAAAAGCCTACAGAAAAACAAAAAAGATAATTGTGGAGTAACTTGCTCCTGACATGAATCTCATTTATCACAGTTGCGGTGCTTTGTTAGTATTCACAGTTAAAAAGGAAGTCTGGCATTCCAGACTTCTTTTTTTGCTTCTATGCTTAATTACTATAATCTTCATTCCACCATTGATTTCTTTATACATATTTTAGATTGTCACAAGACGAAATATAGTAAAATCTAATGGACGGCAAATAATTAATTCTGCACAAGAGGACACTATATGAAAGATGCACAGAATGATCAAAAGAAAATACATCTGGCGCAGGGGCTGATTATTATTGCTGTCATAATCGCTATTATGATCACCGGTGTCTTAAATAAGGAAAACGCATATACATCAGGTGATATAAAAGATATTAGCGATCTTAACGGCAAAACTGTAAGCTGTGTTCCCGGAAGTGTTTTTGAAATCTTGATTGGGGAATATTTCCCGGATTCCGATATCAAGTATGTTCAAAGCTGGAGTGATGAAGCGCTGTCTGTTTCTCAGCATAAAGCCAAGTATTTTCTTGCTGAAGAATCGAGCCTTCAGGAGTTTCTCGATGCTTATGATAACCTTATGGTTCTGGAAGAAAAGCCTGTAGGAGATTTTGGTTCCAGCTTTACTACAACCAAGACACCTAAAGGAGCAGAGATAAACCGGCTCCTGAATATCTACATAACTGAAAATATGGAAAACGGCTTTCTGGAGGAACTTCTTCAGACCTGGACAAATCCGGAAACCTGTCCTGATCATCTTGAAGACTATCCCAAAGAGGGTGAAGACAGAGGAACTATTAACGTTGTCAGCTGCCTTGACTGGTATCCGTATTCATATCAGGTTGGAGATGAGCCCTGTGGCTTCTTTATTGATGTGACAAACCGCTTCTGTGCCTGGGCGGGATATACTCCAAATTGGGAATTTGTTGAGGTGGATAGCGCTTTTTCCGGTTTCGAATCGGGAAAATATGACTATTTTGCATACGGTATGACATACACCGAGGAAAGAGCAGAAGTTATGCTGTTTTCACCGGTGCTTGTTACTGAGCCCGTTTATGCGCTTATCGCCAAGGAGGATTATGCTTATGCACTGGGAGAAGAAATAGCTTCTGACGGCTTTTGGGAAGGGATCAAGAAGAGCTTTGTAAAAACTCTTATTGCGGAGGACAGATATAAGAATATCTTAAGGGGACTTGGGGTTACGTTTCTTGTGTCTGTATTTGCTGCAATCTTTGGCACAATCCTTGGGGGCATCCTCTGCTATATGAGGATGAGCAAAAATGTCTTTGCCACTGCATTTGCCAGATTGTACATACGGATAGAACAGGGCATACCTATTGTCCTGTTGCTGTTGGTACTTTATTATGTGGTCTTTTCAGATGCAAACATCTCCGCGTTCTGGGTCTGCGTAATAGCTTTTTCCTTTGATTTTGCCGCCTATACCAGCGAAATATTCAGAACAGGAATTGAGGCTGTACCTGCGGGTCAGGCCAAAGCCGCAAAAGCTCTTGGCTTTACCGATATAGCAGGGTTTATGAATGTTGTTCTTCCCCAGGCCCTCATCAGTATAATTCCGGTTTATTCCGGTCAGTTCATTTCAATGGTGAAAATGACGTCAGTTTCCGGTTATATTTCAGTACAGGACCTGACAAAAGCAGCGGACATAATAAGAAGCAGAACCTATGAAGCCTTTTTCCCGCTCATATTAACTGCAGTTATTTATTTTTTGATCACTTACTTCATGACGATAGTCCTTAAGATGATCCTTGCGAAAGTAACTCCCGGAAAAAGAGATGTATCATACCTTAAGGCTCTTGCTGACAATTCCCGGAAAGAATATGACGTTATGTATCCCGGGGAGGGGAAGCAGTCAGAAAATAGCGATGACGAAGTTGTTTTGGAGTTAAAAGATATATCAAAGAGTTTTGGGGATGTAACTCCGATCAAAAGCATCAGTTGCAAGGTTAATAAGGGAGATGTCATTTCGATCATCGGACCATCAGGAACAGGTAAGAGCACTCTTTTAAATCTGATAAACCGCCTCGAGGAGGTGGATGGCGGTACTATCTGGGTTAATGGAAAAGACACTACTGTAAAATCTTATCCGCTCCATTTAATGCGCAGAAAAGTCGGAATGGTATTTCAGTCTTTCAATTTGTTCTCGAATATGACAATAGTTGAAAATATCATGCTGTCTCCTATGAAGCTTCTTAAAATGGACAGACAGGCTGCTTACGACAGAGCGATCAGGCTCTTGCATTTAGTAGGCCTCTCAGACAAGGCATTTAGCTATCCCTGGGAGCTTTCAGGTGGACAGCAGCAGAGAATTGCCATAGTCAGGACAATGGCACTGGATCCGGATGTCATTTTGTTTGATGAGCCTACCTCGGCCCTTGATCCGACAATGGTAGGGGAAGTTCTCTCTGTTATAAGAGGCCTTGCCAACAGAGGCATGACCATGCTGATAGTCACCCATGAAATGAAATTTGCAAAAGATGTTTCCAACAGGATTTTCTATCTGGATGAAGGGGTGATCTATGAAGAGGGAAGTCCTGCCGATATTTTTGACAATCCAAAGAAAGAGAACACAAGGAAATTCATTAAACGCCTTAAAGTATACAAGACTACCATCAAGAGAAGCGGATTTGATGCAATTGCCATGCAGTCTGAGTTTGACAGATATATTTCAGAAAACATTATTGATTATAAGCTTGCTAAAAAGGCCTTCAGTTTTATTGAGGAGCTGTGCTTTGAGACCTTGTTATCAAAGCTGAAAACTGATTCGGAAATTGACCTGATCGTAGAATACTCCGAGTCGGAAGGCATCTTAAGTCTTATGACCATGTTTGAAGGTGAAAAGATAAATCCTTTAGAAGCAATGGATGAAATTTCGCTGGCCATCTTAAACCATGATGCTAAAACAATAGACTACAGATATGAGGATCGGAAAAATATAATTGAGTCCATCATTATAAATCAGTAGCAAAAGAAGGGAGATAAAAAAGTGAGTAAGAAAACCAAAAAGTTATTGTCAATCCTATTTTCAGTAACACTGTTAGCAGCTCTTTTCATTAATAATCAGGTACCTGCTGACACCACTTATGCAGCTGAAGAAGTAACGATCATTGGAACGATCCAGCAGACCCGCACATATTACTGGGTTGATGGCAGCGTTAGTGCGTACTGTTTCTTCCCATCAACGCTTAATACATACAAGATCGGTGGCAAGCAGGTTGAGCTTTTGGAGTGCGGAGTCGGAACTACACCGGAAAAGCTTGGAACAAATGACCTTAGCTCCTATGTTGGCGTAACAGGTGCATATACTGGTCTTCTTGCCAAGTCAACGGCAGCTCCCTTTGCATATACCTTTGTTATTTCTTCTGTCACTCCGGCAGCTCCTGCAACTATGGCCGAGATGGATGCTTACTTCAAGGCTCTTGGCTTTGAGGGAGTACCTCAGGATAATGGAGATAATACATTTTATGCAGGATACTTTGGCTGGAATAAGACGGTGGCATTCTCATACAACTGCAAGGGAAATTGCTGCGGCGAGATAAATGCCTATATCTTAAAGGAAGGCGGCGTGGCTGATTTTGGCCTTGATTCCTCCAGATTTGCCACCAATGCAAAGGCCATGCAGGTAGCTAAAAAACTTGCCCAGTATGGAAATGGCGAGATCACCAGAGAAAAGCTTCAAAAGTATCTGAATTCCCTATAATACAAAAGGGGTGAAATACAGGAAGGGCGGCTATGGATACCAACGATCGTCTGATAAAGAGCACATTTATAGGAATATGGGCTGTTAACGGGCTGAATAATCTGATGATAATGCTATAATAGTATAAGGGTAAATATTCAAAGCTAAAGGGGGAAGGTATGGAATACTATGGTAGAAAGCCGGATTATGGTATCACAAGCAGGATCATGTTTGGCATGGCGGAGTTTTACAACGGGGGAGCATTTGTCATCATAAACACCTTTTTTGCCGTGTTTATGACTAAGGCACTGGGAATGCCCACTGCTTTGGCAGGAACGATTCCACTGGTGGGCAAGGTCTGGGATGCAGTGACTGATCCCATGATGGGAAATATCACCGACAGGACCACCTCTAAATTTGGACCAAAGAGATTTTACATTCTTATAGGCGGAGTTGCTTCGGCAATCACATTTCTTATGCTGTGGCTCACTATTCCGACCAATTCGGTAGTGGGGCTGTATATTTTTTATCTGATCATGTACTGCCTGTTCTCCACGGGCTTTACGGTTCTTATGGTGCCCTATAACGGGCTACTTCCGGACATGATGGATGATTACACCATGAGGGCCAAATTCTCCAATGTCCGCATGATATGGTCCACTTTGGGCTCTATGGTCTGCGGTCTTGTTCCTACATTTATCATCACAGACAACCTTAACACGTCACTGTATCTTAAATGTGCAGTGATCTTCAGCATACTGTTCTTCATTACTTCCATGGTCACATTTCTTGGTACCTGGGAAAAGAAAAAAGAACCGGTAAAGACAACTCTTTCCGAGAGCTTTCCTCAGTCGGTGAGCGTTCTTAAGAGCAGATCTTTCAGGCTGTTTTTGGGACTGTACCTCTTTGGACAGTGCGGAATGGATTTTGTGTCAGGCATGGCTGTATATTACGTTGATGACGTGTTAAACGGCTATTCAAACGGATATTTTACATATCTGATGGCAGTGCTTTTGATATCGCAGCTTGTGGGCATGCTGATCTGGGGGCCTGTAATGAGCAGGACATCCAAGAGGACCACCATTCTCATTGGTGCACCAATAAGGCTTTTTGGAACCCTTGGACTTCTTGCTTTCTCCCATGAGGGTGCAAGCATTGTTCCAATCCTTGTTATGACTGCATTTATCGGAATCGGCAATGCAGCGACATTAACCAGCATATTTGCAATAATGGCGGATATGGCTGAAGTTGATGAGCTTATCACATCTGTAAGGCGCCCCGGAATAGTTTCCGGAATGGCTACCTTTGTAAGAAAGATCTCATCCGGCGTATCAGCCGCAGTTATCGGTCTTCTTTTATCCTTTGTTGGCTACGATGAAGTTCTTGCCAATCAGGGAGCTAGACAGAGCCTTGGCACACAGCATGGTATTGCCATGATCTACATAGTAGTTCCGGCTATTCTCATATCATTGTTGTTTGTGGTAGCAGTTATTTTCCCTTTGACCGGAAAAGAGTTTGCCATCATCCAGAAGGAAATCGCAAGGAGAAAGGGTGATGACACATCTAAGATCACAGATGAAGAAAAACAGATCTGCGAGAAGGTTACGGGATTTAAATATGATGACCTGTGGAAGGTAGAAAATGCCAGCAGGATAGGAGGAAGAAATTAATGAAACATCCACTGATATGGGCGCACAGAGGCGCCAGCGGCTATGCCCCGGAGAACACACTTGCGGCATTTAAGCTTGCAGCCGATATGGGAGCAGACGGAGTTGAGCTGGATGTTCAGCTGACCAGAGATGGAGTGGTGGTTGTATGCCACGATGAAAAAATAGACAGGACCAGTAACGGTGCTGGTTCTATCAGGGACTATACCCTTGAGCAGCTTAGGCAGTTTGATTTTAATAACGGCAATCTTGCCTATGAGGGTTGTGTGATACCCACAATGGAGGAAGTTTTTGATCTTCTTGATCCTACAGGACTTACCATCAATATAGAGCTCAAGACCGGTGAGATATTCTATCAGGGACTTGAGGAAAAGATTGTTGAGCTCACCAAAAAGAAAGGCTTTCAGGACAGGGTTATCTATTCATCCTTTAACCACTATTCGGTCATGAAGATAAAAGAGCTTGATCCGGGTGCAAAGGTTGGATTTCTTTATGCTGACGGGCCTCTTGATATGCCGGGATATGCCAGAGAGCACGGCGCAAATGCTCTACATCCTGCTTTCTACAATCTTCAGTATCCTGATTACATGGAGAAGTGCAGGGAGTATGGCATTGATGTAAATGTATGGACCGTCAACAGCAGGGATGCACTTTTAAAATGCAGAGAGCTTGGCGTAAATTCAGTTATAACCAATTATCCGAAGAAGGCGAGACAGCTCTATGAACAAGATTGATTTTCTTGGAGAGGACAACTTTTTAGAGGTAATGGAGACTGAAAACCTAAAGTGGCGGGAGTCTTGTGTCAGGCAGGATGCTTTTCTGTCCTTTGATGGAACAAGGCTCAATTATTACTTTGCCATCCCTGATGACTGCAAAAAGGCAGTTGTCTTTCTCCATGGTTTTTGCGAGTTCTTCGGAAAATACCATGAGTATGCATGGTATCTGTACAGAGCCGGCTGCGCTGTTTTCTTCCTGGAACAAAGGGGCCATGGCTACTCCGCAGGAAAGTGCAATCAGGTTGATGTGGTCTACATAGACGACTATGAGACTTATGTTGAAGATTTTCATCTTTTCATGGACAAGGTAGTGCTCCCAAAGACAGAGGGGATGAAAAAAGTCCTCATCGCCCATTCCATGGGAGGAGCGGTGGGCACTCTTTTCCTTGAGGAATACCCTGATTATTTTGAAAAGGCGATCCTGAGCTCTCCGATGCTTAAGATGAAAAATAATACTTCTCCTGCAGTTATCCAGGCCCTGAGGATTTTTTCAAAGCTCTTTGGAAAGAGAAGATCCCTTCTTCCCGGGCAGCATCATTTTGATGCCGTTCCTGTATTTGAGACCAGCAGCGCCTGCTCAAGGCCCAGGTATGACTATATGTTTGAGATGCGCAAAAAAGACTGGCACTATCAGACCTATGGATCTTCCATCGGCTGGGCTCTTGCAAGTCTTAGCTGCAACGTAAGACTTATGGAAAATGCTTCAAGGATCAGTACCCCGATAACTGTTTTTACAGCGGGAGATGATCATCTCATAGACCCCCAGGGCTATGAGGATTTTAAACAAAAGGTTTCTGGAGCCGTATTTATCAGCTTCCCGAAATCCAGGCATGAGATATTTAATTCCGACGAAGACAGCAGAAAGGAATATTTCAGCAAAGTTCTTGAAACTGTTGATGTTTGAGCGCATATATTGAGTGGAAGAATATTATATGCATTTTGTTGATGCCAAGAGTCTATTGACCGCCAAAAACGGTCTTCATGGAATGAACATCTATAGAGGCTGCTCCCACGGTTGCATTTATTGTGACAGCAGGAGCAGTTGTTATCAGTTTACCCATCCCTTCGAAGATATAGAAGTTAAACAGAATGCGCCCCAGCTTCTTGAGAAGGCGCTTAAGTCAAAGAGAAGGAAGTGCATGATAGGAACAGGGGCCATGTCGGACCCTTACATGCACTGTGAAAAAGAGCTTGAACTAACAAAGAAATGTCTTGAGATCATCTTAAAATACGGATTTGGAATAGCATTGCAGACCAAGTCCGACATGATACTAAGAGACCTGGATCTTCTGGATGAGATAAACAGATCTGCCAAGGCTGTGGTGCAGATGACTCTCACCACCTACGATGACGAGTTATGCAGCATTATTGAACCAAATGTCTGTAACACCAAAAGGCGAATAGAAGTCCTTAAAAAGATGAAAGAGCGCGGGATCCCCACAGTGGTGTGGATGACGCCGATCCTGCCCTATATTAACGACACGGAAGAGAACATCTCATCCATCATTGATGAGTGCCACCGGGTGGGAGTAAAGGGAATCATCTGCTTTGACATGGGGCTGACCCTCAGGGATGGCGACAGGGAATATTACTACGAAGCCCTGGATAAGCATTTCCCGGGTCTTAAGCAAAAATACATAGAGCAGTACGGAAATGCTTATGAGATCCCGAGTCCCAGGAGCGTTCGGCTGATGAATCTTTTCCATGATAAATGTCATGAGTACGGGATAATGTCAGATCCTTATCAGTGTTTTAGCTATATGGGAGATATGCCTGAGAGATTTAAGCAGATGAGCCTATTTGATATGTGAAAAGAGCTTGTTTCTACCACTTTTTCTTTTCATTCGTATAAATAGTATAAGAAACAGGTGTAATGCTGCGCAGGAGGTTAGTATATGTCAGGGTTTGACGAGTATAAAGAGGTAAAAAAGAATCAGAATAACCAGAACCTTATAGCTGATAATCAGGAGATGAATCAGTTCTATGAGGGGAAAACTGCCCACAACTTAAATGCTGATCTGGATGCCATGGGTAATGCAAGAGTTAAGTTTGATTATGATGCAGACCAGCTCATGGAAAAATTCAAACAGAGAAGCAAAAATAATAATGAATTCCGTTACCGCACGGAATATTATTTTACGGATACCAGAGTTGCCCAGGCCAAAGCTCAGAGGTATACAAGTCTTGGCGCCGGCGACAATGGAACAGTAGACACATATGCGCGGCATTACAATAACTACAAGAATGCCAATAAGAGAAGAGAACATGCTGCCACCGCCGGCAGAAAATTTGCAGACATGCAGGCTAAGATGGCGACTCTCAATAACCTCATCGCTCTGGAGGCGGATCCTGTAAGGCTCTATCAGCAAAAAGAGCTTATCATGAAGGACAGGATAGAAGCCATGGTGGCAGCGGCCTTCACTAAGGCTAAGAACAAGAACCACAGGTACTATCTGGAAAACAGGGCAAAGCTATCCTGTTATCTGATCCTTAAGGAACAGCTGGATGATGCCATAGGGCAGCTTGATGCTCAGGAAAATGCAGGGGAAATAAGGCAGCTGAACAGCAAACTTAAAAAGCTTCAGAAGAATATAGACAGCGCCTACAACGGCGTTAAAAAGTATGCTCCAATGGCCCATGAGGTATGGCGCGAGAAAAAAGGCATCAACTCAGATTTCTACGACAGAAAGCAGAAGGAGTATGAAGGAAAGACTGCTCTTGTGACCTCCAGGCAGACCAAGCTCCTTTCAAATCTTGAAATGATCCAGAAGCAGAATGCAGGGAAAGAATGGCCTCTTTCACTGGTGCTTACTGATGAAGTAAATGCGCCTATAAATAAAGCCGAGAGTAAGGCTGTTGAATTTAATTTCAGGTATCAGGAGGCAAAGACCCAGGCAGCGCAGGGCCAGGGAGAGGCACAGATCCAGGCACAGGAGCGCATTAGGACCATGGATATTGAGGCACTGGAGCGCTTCGATCATATTCATGTTCCAACCCTTAAAGAGCTTGATGATCCCTATAAGTATGTGATGAACAACTTAAAGGACTATTATGAGCTGTTTAAGAAAGGCCTTCCCTACTACAACAGGAAGGATACACCTGATCATGTAAAAGAATATATGAACACCCATCAGGATTTTATGATAAAGCTCAGGTACCTTGCGGCTGCAAATAACTATATTAACGAATATCTTCGCACCAATTACATGATCGAGTACAAGAGAGAAGCAAATGCTGACCTGACTAAGCCGGGCATATTTGGTATAGAAAGTGATCCCAGATATAAATACAGGAAAAAGAATGACGGCGGATGGCACAGGGAAAATGCCTACGGACAGGGCCGTGAGAGGGCAAACTATGAGGCTCTTGAAAGAGCTTATGAAAGGTATAAGAGGGACAGCAAGAGCCTTGCAGAGGGCAGACCTGTCAGGAAGGACTATGACCTTAACAAGCGCGTAAAGAGGGTAAATCTCATTAATAACGATGAGATCAAGATCAATAATATCAACGATAAGATCAACATCATAAGTAATGACGATGAGGATGACAAGATAAGCTTCATCGGTCTTGAAAAGATAAACCTTAATATCTTCAAGAACAATAAGGATGAGAAGAAGGATGATGATGACGAGTCAAATATCATCATAACCAAAGATACCAAAATCATTATTGAAGAGGATGAGAAGGAAGACGAGAAAGAAGATAAGAAAGAAGATAAGAAAGAAGTCCACAAGATAAATATTATCGAGGAAGAGGAAAAGAAAGAGGAGCCTAAGCAGGAAGACAAGAAAGAGGACAAGAAAGAAGACAAAAAAGAAGAGAATAAAGAGCAGCCCAAGATCAATGATGATGTTTACACCCATCATGAGGTTGAGAGCTCCCTTGAGGAGGCATATAGCAAGCTGGAAGATAAGCTTTCTGGCGAGAAGATTACTGAACAGGACAGAAAGAAGTTCAGAGAGGTTACAAAGGCCAGATACACTGTAAGTAAGGGCGCTTTAAACTCACTTCCAAAGTCTCTCTACCTTAAGCTGGTATCAGATCGTCCTGCAGGGATTGATCCCAGGGGAATCCAGTGGCTTATGCGCCCTGTAATGCTTGACAAGAACGGTAATCCCGAGACTAAGAAGGATGCGGAGAATCTGCGCCTTAATATACAGGACGTTAATGGTCTGTATACAGGTAAACTTTCTGACAGAAAAGCTTTCCTTGACAGAATAGCTCTGGAAGCCAAGGACATGATGTATTCGTTAGAGGAGCTGCAGGATTATAACTACATAAGAAAAGACATGCAAAGGGCTATGAAGCATCTTAACTTTATGCATACCCTTATCAATGTTTACAAGGATAACGCCGGATATTACTTAAACAATGCTCCCGAAGAGATCAGGAACTTTACTTTTGGGCTTTTGTGCACTGAATACATCAATTATTCTTCTTTCCATATCCAGCAGGCTATTTACGGCGATAATGGACTGCAAAGACCATATACCGGCGGTTCATCAGTAACCCAGGCTTATGTTTTCCTTGATGGAAATGAAGTTAAGGACAGAAAGAACCTTGAGTTTGTAAGAGAGACCAACAGTAAGATTGCCAAGATGAGATACAATAACGGCACTAATTATGCCGGTGTTGTTAATGCGCTTTATCAGCATAGAAACAGCAAAGACATAGATTACAATCGCGAGCTGAATATTCAGGCAAGTAACGATATAGGTTACAGCTCTTTTGATCCCGGAGCAAAGTATCTTCTGGAGAGGGAATATGGCAAGAACATAAAGAGTGTTACCGAGAAGCAGGTTATTCATATGATACAAAAATACCTGCCTTCCGAAAAAAACATCATAAAGGACGAGGGATACGAAAAAACTCAGCAGATAATCAGTGATGCTATTAAAGCGTATCCCACATTACCAGGTGTAGCTCATTATAAAAATGATCCAAAGATAATTGAAGACCTTAAGGTTGAAAAGAAGAAGGAAAAGAAACAGAATCCTAATATGATCAACCTTGAGGCAAGCAGCAATAATATAATCATCGAAACCAAGGAAGAAAAGAAGAAAAACACTCAGTCAAAGAAGCAGAACAAGGCTGCAAAAAGCACCATAATCTCTTCAGGCGAAACAGAAGAGACCGAAACCGACAGACAGGAAAGGCTCAAGCAGGAAAAGGCATCTTTGCTTTCCTATGCCTATGAGAATAAAACTCTTTCAAAAGCTAATTACAGTAAGAGCGAGCTTAAGAACGAGCTTGAAAAAGCAAAGGCTGTCACAGGCAATAAGAACATAACTTTAGATGACATCTTCCTGCTCAAGGAGTGCAGGATTGCTCAGAATTATCTCCAGAACCCGGAGCTTAGTGCTGCCTTTGAAAATGCCAGGAAGAGCCTGCCTTCAGGTTCTGGCAATTCAGTTGAGATAACAAGAGGTGCGGGCACCATGCTGCGCATGGTGCGCTATGACAAGAAGGGTCAGCCTATATCGACCGATGATAAGAAGAATCATTATTGGAACCTGAAGTGGCTTGAGAATGTCGAGGGAAAAGAATATAGGGAACAGCGGAAAATGATCGAGACAGAGTTTAACGGCCTTCTCGATAATATTGAGCTTCCGGAACCTAAAAATCTGGATAAGTGGGTTAAGAAGCTGGGATCTTCCAAGAATTGTACTGAAACAATCAGCGCCCTTAAAAAATGCATGGTTTTATCCAATATCAAGCAGGATAATCCATTAGTACAGCAGTACCTTGACAACAATCCTATCTTTGATAAAAAGAGTGATCTCTGCGGTCAGCTGATAATCTTCATTAATGGGTATCTTAGTTCCATTGGCTGCGATGGCAAACTGAATTATGTTAAGAGTCAGGACAGAAATGCAAATAGCATCAAGCAAAACGAATATATGCTCAATAACTACAGGATCATGTATCAGCAGATGTATGAAGAATTTTCAAAGCTTGATAATGATACCAAAAAGTTCAGAGCCAAAAAGCTTGATCTTCCTACAGAGAAAGAAAAGGAAGAGGAATATAAAAAACTGTGTAATAGAAATGACAGGTTCACTCAAAGCGGCTATGACATGTATAAGAGCTTCCAGAACGTCAGGGGAGTATACAGTGACAAGAATCTTAACAACAAGCTAAAGACAGCCGTCAGCAAGGGATATATCAAAAAGAAAGGCAGCGCATCCCTTGACCTTTCAAGGATCCCCGGCGCACTCCTTCGCCCTGTCCACTATGACAAGAATGGTAAGCCTATTGGAGATATGGATCTTATAAATGCTGCATGGAATGATAAGGTCATGACTGCCTTTGAAAAGGGAGACGAGAAGGCTCTTGATTCCATAATAAAACAGGAAATACCGAATCTCTTTTCACAGATAAAGATTCCAAAGCCTCCAAAGAATGCAAGCTTTGACTGGTTCGAAAACTGGTTTGAGGTAAATGTGATCCCTGATCAGGAAAAATGGTTTGATATCTGCAGGCGTATCACTGCTCTTGGAAACCTGGTATCAGCCAATAAAACAGCAAAGATGGTTATGGACAATAACAGGGAGATTAAGAGTGTTGACACTGCACTCCCAAGCTTTATAAGTGCCATAAGTGTTTATCTTAAATACAAGTACCGCCTGGATGTAGAAAAATCCGGGGAATATCAGGTGATGGAACCTATAGGCGGAGTATTGGTAAATCCCGGATATCATGGAAGTATGGAGGCTAAGGCGGATTATAAAGCCAGGAACAAAAAACAGAGAGAGGAAGAGGAAAGGCTTACTGAGAAACTTAAGAATCAGGTGGGTGATTATGTTCAGGCATATTCAGTAATGTTTGAAACCATGAAGAAGGATAACCCTGAAGAAAAGTATGTGGATCAGAGAAGCAGGCATGAGCAGATGTTTGAGTACATGCAGAAAAAAGATCCGTATTTTTCCAAGGAGTCTTTCAAAATTGTCAAAGGCTACGATTCATATTTAAGAGTGGCAAAGACCAATCCAACCATACTGGCCCTTTTTGATAAGGGGTATAAGAAAAGAGCCGGCGCCACTGCAGGTAAATCTGTTGACAGGGAAATAAGGCTTATTATGAAGCATGTGGAATATGATGATAATTTTGTGCCTATATCGGCCCGGGACCAGGAGAACCATGAATGGAACCTTAAGTTTTTGGAAGCGTGGAACAATAATGATGTTAAAACAGTAGAAAGTAGCGTTGCACAGCAGCTTACCAATTACTATGAAAATCTGTTACAGGTTCCGGAACCCACAGAGGAAGAACTTGATGCAATGATCAAAGAAAATCCGGAAGGATATAAGGAGTATTCCGACAAGATAATAGCATTTTTTGAAAATACCCTGGATACCAACATCATAAAGTATATAGAGGATACCAACAGCGGAGTAGCTATTGATTCCTTAAGAAAGACCGTTCCATCGGTTCAGACGTTCCTGGATGATAATAAGAAGTTTGGACTATACACAGATGCCCTGGAATTTTTGACTAAGTTTTTCCAGAATATACTTACTGAAAAATATCATATTGATACTTATGGACATCCTTTGGAGTTAAAAGGTTTGGGAACCATAGGAGGGCAGCTTAGAGACTTTAAGGAATATAATACAATGTATTTCAGGTCCTTTGCTGAAAACTACAAAAAGTATCAGGCAGTAAAGGATAATCCTACAGTTCCGTTCAAGCTTCAAGGAATTATGAAATAATTATACCCTTGACACATAAACGCAGTTTTCTGTATAGTAAAAAATGGTTAACCGCTTAATATTAGATGTTTACTGTTTTAAGCGACAAATCATACTATGCGGGAAACTGCGTTTAGTATGTGTGGAGAGAGATAATGAATCTTAAGATGATTGCAGAGAGGGCCGGAGTCAGCACAGCTACGGTCTCTAACGTTATAAATGGCAATAACCACAAGGTTTCGGAAGAAACCAGAAAAAAGGTTAACGAGATTATAAGAGAAACGGGCTACAGGCCAAACGCCATAGCCAGGTCCCTTGCCAAAAAAGAGAGCAGGATAATAGGCCTTGTGGTGCCTTACCTTGGCAGGGATGAGGACTTTTTTACAAACCCTTACAATGCCCATATAATCGCAGCCCTGGAGAGGTGCGTGCGATGTGAGGACTATTATCTCATGATGAGATGTGTCCATGATCCAAAGGAAATAATACCGCTTTTGTCGTCCTGGAACGTGGATGGAACCTTCTTTCTCGGAGTGTTTACCGAGGAGATCAAGGAGATAAAAAAGCTTGTGGATTCCCCGGTTGTGTTCATTGATACCTATGCGCCATCTCAGAACGTGGTTAACGTAGGTATAGAGGACTACAGGGGAGGTTACCTGGCTGCCAGGTATCTGATTGGTAAAGGCCATAAAAATATCGCACTGGTAACCCCAAGATATTCGGAAGAGGGCGTTATCAAGGAGAGATTCAAGGGTTTTACCGATGCCTGCAGGGAGTGCGGCATCCAGTTCGGGGAGAGCAATGTCTTTTACACTGATACTTCTTACCTTAATGCTGTGGATGTGGGACAGGATATAGGATTTTCAAATGGCGGATACACAGCAGTTTCCTGTATGTCCGACATAGTGGCCTTTGGCGTTATCGAAGGACTCTCCCAGTGCGGCATAAGGGTTCCCTATGATGTTTCCGTAATGGGGTTTGATAACCTGCCAAACTGTGAGTACATGACACCAAAGTTAACCTCCATTGCCCAGGACTTTGACGTCAAGGCAGAGAAGGCTTCGGAGTATCTCTTCCGTATGATCCGCGGTGAAGAGGGGCTTGCAGTGGATGAGAGACTTCCTATCAGAGTGGCAGAGCGGCATTCTGTAAGGAATCTTCTGGAGCAGTAACGAGTTGTTAACTTTTTGTTAACCAGTTTTTTTATTCAAAACGTAGAAATGCTTAAAAGGGGATTGACCATCAATCCCTTTTTGTTTATAGTCCTAGTAAAGCGATTAACCAAAATAAAAGAAAACTAATGCATTAGGGGAAATGAAAACCAAGCAACAACCAAGATTTTAGGAGGATTCGGTAATGAATTTGAAAAAGTTAAGCGCACTACTTATGACATCAGTAGTAACCATGTCAGCTCTGGCAGGATGCGGAAGTGAGAGCGGCGCAGCTACAGCCCAGACAGCTACAACTCAGACAGCTTCAGCAGACCAGGCTGCAGCTCCTGTAGAGACACAGGACGTAACACTTAAGATATGGGTTCCTGAAGAGGAAGTAGATATCACAGATCAGATGGTACAGAAGTTTGACGAGGCACATGATGAGTTCAACATCACCTACGAGATAGCTGTAGTTGGTATCGATGAAGCGCCTCAGGCAGTTGAGACAGATGCAGATACAGCAGCAGATATCTTCTACACACCATCAGGCGGTGTGGCAGATATGGCCGGTAAGGGACTTCTTCTTCCCATCACCAAGGACTTCGATACTATAGCTGGGGACCTTCCGGAGAGTGCACTTAATGCTGTTACAGTAGACGGCCTTACATATGCAGTTCCTTTCTCACCAAATACATTCTTCATGTATTACAACAAGGATCTTTTCACAGAGGAAGAGGTTAAGAACCTTGACACAATGATGGCCAAGGATCTTGGCGAGGGCAAGTGGAACTTCTCGACACAGTTCACCAATTCATGGTATGCAGAGATGTTCTTCCTTGGAAACGGATGCACACTCTTTGGAGCAGATGGCAAGGATGCTACAGACTGCACCTTCAACAATGCAAACGGTCTTGCATCCGGTGAATATATGATCGACCTTGCAAATAATGACAAGTACCTGGAAAACGCCGATGGTGTTGGCGGAGCTGCATTTAAGGAAGGAAACCTTGGCGCAATAACAGACGGCGCATGGAGCGCTCCTGATTACAAGGCTTCTCTTGGAGACAAGCTTGGAGCAGTTGCCCTTCCTACAGCAACAATTGCAGGAAAAGAAGTACAGCTTTCAAACTTTGTAGACTTCAAGACCATCACAGTTAAGTCCAACACAGCATATCCTCTTTGTGCACAGCAGCTTGCTGTATACATGGCAAGTCCAGAGAGCTGCCTTACAAGATACACAGAGCAGGGCGATGTACCTGTACTCAAGTCTCTTTCTGAATCTGCTGAGATCAAGGCAGATATCGTATCCGGAGCACTTAACGATCAGGCAGCACTTGCTACCAACCAGCCAAGTATCCCAAAGATGGGTGATTACTGGGATCCTATGAAGGCTCTCGGCGATGGAATCTACTACGGAGATGTTACAAAGGCTAATCTTCAGGCTCAGCTTGATGCCCTTGCAGACAGTATTACAGGAACACTTACTAACTGATATTTATGGGGGCTGCAGATAAATGCAGCCCCGTATTTTTCAAAGGAATCATTTTATGGACTCTATAGCAAAAAAAAGAAATTTCATAACCACATTTACTAAAGGGGATATCTTTTCCAAGTTGTCCTACATAATATGTGGTCTGGCCAATATTATAAACGGGCAGATCGGAAAAGGGCTTCTCTTTGCGGCAGTAGAAGCTGTCTATATAGCATTCATGGTCATTACCGGAGGAAAGAACCTTTACAACCTCACAACTCTTGGCGAGAGCCTCCAGCACATGGAATTCAATGAGGCTGTGGGTATCTATGAGGTAACTCCCGGCGACAACTCAATGCTGATACTTCTTTACGGCGTTGTGGCTGTGGTTATCACGGCAGCTTTCATAGCTCTGTGGTTATTATCGATAAGATCAGGAGAGAACGCGAGAGCTTTAAGGGAAAGTGGCAAGCATGTAAACACTCTTATCCAGGATATAAAGAGCCTTGCCAACGAGAACGTTCATATGCTGCTTTTGTCCGCTCCGGTTGTTGGACTTACCACTTTTACGGTAATGCCACTTATCTACATGATACTTATGGCTTTCACCAACTATGACCAGGACCACCAGCCCCCGGGAAATCTCTTTGACTGGGTGGGACTTGAGAACTTTGGCAAGCTCCTTTCAGCCGGGGACAGACTTTCAGCCACCTTCTGGCCTGTTCTTGGATGGACCCTTATCTGGGGCTTTGCAGCTACCTTTACCTGCTACTTTGGAGGAATGATCCTGGCTATGATCATCAATTCAAAGGGCATTAAATTCAAGAAATGCTGGCGCACTATTTTCGTAATAACCATGGCTATCCCATCATTTATCACACTGCGTGTTGTGGCAACAATGCTTGGGGAGAGAGGAATCTTTAACGTCCTTTTGCAGCAGTGGGGATTTACCATGAAGGCACTTCCATTTTTATCCAATGCCACCTGGGCTAGATTTTCAGTTATCATCGTTAACTTCTGGATTGGTGTTCCGGTAACCATGCTGATGGTAAGCGGAATTCTTATGAATATACCGGAGGAACTTTATGAGAGCGCAAAACTTGATGGAGCAGGACCCTTTACAATGTTTCGGAAGATTACTTTCCCGTACATGTGGTTCGTTACAACTCCATATTTAATAGCTAATCTTATTTCCAACTTCAATAACTTTAACACCATCTACTTCATGACTGGTGGTGAGCCCAATACTCTTGAGTACTTTAAGGGCGCTGGAAAGACGGACCTCCTTGTTACGTGGCTTTACAAGCTCACAAAGGACAGCAATGATTACAACCTGGCTGCAACCATTGGAATCATTATCTTTGTTATCTCCGCTGTCTTCACACTAATTTCTTTCTCCAGATCAGGAGCCATGAAGAACGAGGAGGGATTCCAGTAATGAAAAAAACAGTCATAGGTTTAAATTTAGAATATCATATAAAGAGCCTTATTGGTGCAGTGATAGGCTTTGTAAGTCTCTTTTTACCATTTGCAAGGACAGGGGAAAAGAGCTATAGCGCTTTTTCACTGTTTGCAGGCCTCCTTTCAGCTGATGGCAGCTCTAAGGCAGTTATCTTTTTCTACGGAGCGGTAGTTATGACTGTAATGTCTATACTCATTGGCATTTTCAGCAGTATAAAGACCACAGTTATGGGAGCTAAAGTATGGCAGGTTATCCAGGCTGCTTCTACAGTTTGCTGGACACTGCTTATGTTTAGTACCAAGCCCATCCTTGAGAAGGCAGGCCTTGCAACATCATTCCTTAATAAAGATCTTGGGATAGGATACTGGATTGCCCTGATGGCGGCATACTTTACTCTGGTCATGATCATGAAGATGACCTGGACCAATGTGGGCTATATTGCCCTTACAATCCTTGGAGTTATCTGGATGTTCCCTATCCTTTGGATCGTGCTTACGGCCTTCAGGGCAGAGCAGGGCTACTATGTAGGTTATTTCATCCCCAAGGGATTTACCTTTGATAACTTCCTTAAGCTCTTTTCCGCAGACGCAGTCCTTCCCTTCAGAAGATGGTGGGTCAACACCATGATAGTTGCGGCATGCAGCTGCGTGGTCAACACCCTCATCGTTCTTGGGACCAGCTTTACACTGAGCAGGACCAGATTTACAGGCAGGAAGGCCTTTATGAATGTGCTGATGATCATCGGTATGTTCCCGGGCTTTATGTCACTTATTGCGGTTTACAACATCTTAAAGGGCCTTGGCCTTAACCAGTCGCTTCTTGCGCTTATCATTGTTGGAGCAGCTGGAGCAGCCATGGGATATCACGTCAGCAAAGGATTCTTTGACACTATCCCCAAGGCAATTGATGAGGCTGCCATCATAGACGGAGCAACAAGATTTCAGATATTTACCCGCATTACGCTGCCTCTTTCCAAGTCTATAATCGTGTATACTGTGCTTGGAGCCTTTTTGGCAGCATGGTCGGATTATATTTTCCCAAGCATGCTCTTTGGCGACAAACAGAGTTCATACACTGTTGCGGTAGGTCTTTACTGGCTTACGGACTTCAGGCGTATTGATACATACTACACTCAGTTTGCCGCAGGCGCAGTGGTTGTTGCAGTGCCTATAGTCATCCTCTTTATATGGCTCCAGAGATTCTATGTGGAGGGACTTTCAGGTTCTGTAAAAGGTTAATGAGAGGTTAAGGATCAGTTAATGAGAGATTTTACACTTAGTATCTACAGCGACGGAACAGGAAGTTTTGTAAGTGATCCCACTCCCCGGATAGGAGATGAGGTCACCATATGGCTCAGGTTTTTACATGATGAGTCCGTTAAGGATGTGATCCTATGGAGGCTTGTTAACGGCGCAGAAAGCTATGCCGACATGGAGTATGACAGGACAGAGAACGGCCTTGATTACTACAAGGTTAACACCGGGGTAAACGAGCCAAGACTCCAGTACCACTTTGTGATAACCACCGGGGATGCGGTTTATTTCTACAACCAGGAGGGTGTTAGTACAACACTCCCGGACTATAAGCATGACTTTGTGATTGTTGCCGGATATGTGAAGCCCTCGTGGGTAGACGGTGCAGTCTTTTACCAGATATTCCCCGAGAGGTTTTGCAGTAAAGATCCTTCCCTTGATGTCAGGGACGGGGAGTACACATATCGTGGACACACACCTGTAAAGGTCAGGGATTGGAACAGCCGTCCCCTTCCCTATGAGGAGGGACATGGAATGGACTTCTTTGGCGGGGACCTCTATGGGATAAAAGAAAAGATTCCGTACCTTAAGGACCTTGGGGTCACAGCTCTTTACCTTAACCCGATATTTACAGCATATTCAACCCATAAGTATGACTGCATAGATTATTTCCATGTGGATCCCCACTTTGGAGGGAATGAGGCTCTTGCTGACCTCTCAAAGGCCCTTCACGAAAATGACATGAAGCTTGTTCTTGACATCTCCATTAATCACACGGGAATTGAGAATGAGTGGACAAGGACCCACAGGGATTTTTACTTCAAGAAAGATGACGGAAGCCTTCTTGGCTGGTGGGATATTCCAACCCTTCCGGTTTTAGACTATAGAAGTCAGGAGCTTAGGGATCTGGTCTACAGAAGTAAAGACAGCGCCATTAAAAAGTGGCTTAAGCCCCCTTACAATATCGACGGCTGGCGTTTTGATGTGGCGGATGTATTTGCCAGAAACGATGAGGTTCAGCTGGCTGACCAGGTGTGGAAGGAAGTCTGCGATGCCATAAGGTCAGTTAAAAAAGACGCCATAATAATCGGCGAGCACTGGGCTGACTGCAGTCAGTACCTTCAGGGAGATATCTGGAATACTCCCATGAACTACTATGGCTATGGCAGAGTGGTAAGGCAGTTTGCAGGTCTTCAGGATCTGTTCCTTGGAAGAAATGACAAGATCAGCAAAGTTAATTATGTGATGACAGCGCGGGATGTGGTGAAAAGAAGCAATGATCATTACACCACGATCCCTCAGGTTATAGCTGACTGTCAGATGAATCTCTTTGACAGCCACGATGTACCAAGGGTCCACAACTATGACAATATTTCTTTTGAAAAGTATAGAGGAGTAGTGCTGTCATACCTGCTCTTTACCGGAATCCCATGCGTTTACTACGGGGATGAGGTAGGAATAGACGGACACACGGAGAATGATTCCGGATGCAGATTCCCAATGCCCTGGGATAAAAATGATGAAACTGCTGATAAGTTCTTTTCACTCTATAAGAGGATGATAGAGCTAAGAAGGAATGTACCGGCATTTGCAAAGGGCGGGCGCAAGGTTCTTTTAGCTGACGGCAGGATCCTTGTGGTAGCCAGATTTATGGATGATGAGAAGTACATCGGCATCATTTCCATGGAGGACCAGGAAAAAGAGGTAACTGTTCCCCTGTGGCAGATAGGCGCAGAAAGGGCATGTGGCGATATTGACGAATTTGGGCGTCATTTTGAAGCTCAAAGCAAGGAAAGAGAACTTAAGTTAAAGGTGCCTGCTGAGGGCGCATACATAATTAAAGTACAATGATCCCTGAAATTGTGCAGGTTTTGAGTGCTAATGCCTTTGAATGCACGTGCGGGGGATGAGGAGATCAGGAAAAATGGGTAAGGTTATAACGTCAGATAAGTACAGGATAACTGTACTTACAGACAGACTTATAAGACTTGAATATAGTGAAGCGGGGCAGTTTGAGGACCGGTCAACAAGAGCTGTAGTAAACAGGGAACTTGGAGAGTTTAATGCTGATGTAAGGCACGAAGGAGACATGCTGGTGGTTGAGACAGATGAACTGCTCCTTAGATATGACGAGAAGGTTTTTTCTTCAATCGGTCTTTCCATCTATCTTAAGAGCTTTGGCAGCAGCTGGAACTACAGCATAGTCTACGGCAACTCGGATGAGAACCTCTTTGGAACAGCTAGGACTCTTGACGGAGCAGATGGCTCCATTTACCTGGGGATGGGAATCTTTGGGAAAAGAGGCTTTGCAGTGATGGAGGACTCTGACAGCCCTGTATTTGACGAAATAGCCGGTGAGTTTGTGACCAGAAAAGAAGATGCCACAGACATATATTTCTTCGGATATGGCAGGGATTATTACGGCGGACTTAGGGATTTTTACAGACTTTGCGGCAAAACTCCCATGATCCCAAGATATGCCCTTGGCAACTGGTGGAGCAGGTTCTTTAAATACTCTGAGGATGGCTACAGGGATGTGGTGGATAAATTTAAAGACCAGGAGATACCCCTTTCCGTGGCAGTAATTGACATGGACTGGCATGTTACCGAAGTGGACCTTAAGTTTGGAACCGGATGGACAGGCTATACCTGGAATAAGGACCTGTTCCCTGATCATAAGAGCTTTCTGAAAATGCTCCACGACAGGGGGCTTAAGACTACGTTAAATCTTCACCCGGCTGACGGCATAAGAGCCTTTGAGGACCAGTATGAAAAGGTTGCAAGGAGGATGGGAATAGATCCTGAGACTAAAGAGCCGGTTGAATTTGACTTTTCTGATAAGGATTTCAGAGATACATATTTTGAGGAGATAATGCAGCCCTATGAACAGGACGGCGTTGACTTCTGGTGGATAGACTGGCAGCAGGGCACAGGAAAGAGCAGTAGTGATGTGGACCCTCTCTTTTTACTTAACCACTATCACTACTTTGACCAGGAAAAGAGAAACATAAGGCCCATGATCTTTTCAAGATACGCCGGCCCCGGAAGCCACAGATACCCCATTGGCTTTTCCGGTGATACAGTCTGCTCCTGGAGAAGCCTTGATTTCCAGCCTTACTTTACCAGCACCTCCAGCAATATCGGATATGGCTGGTGGAGCCACGATATAGGCGGGCACATGATGGGAGATAAGGACGACGAGAGGCTGATCCGCTGGATACAGTTTGGCGTATTCTCGCCTATAATGAGGCTTCATTCAAGCTCCAGCCCATTCCTTAATAAGGAGCCCTGGGTCATAGAGGAGCCTTACCATGCTGTCATGAAGAAGTTTTTGCGGCTCCGTCACAGACTTGTTCCCTACCTCTATACAGAAAACTACAGGGCATATTCTGAGGGCAAGCCCCTTGTAAGGCCCATGTACTACGATAATCCGGATAATGAAGGAGCATACAATGTTCCCGGGGAATATGGATTTGGAGACAGCCTTATTGTGGGAGCAATTACAAGAAAGGCTGATGAAAAACTAAGACTATCTTCAGTGAACATGCTGATCCCTGAGGGGAGATACGTGGACATCCTTAACGGAAGAGTGTATCAGGGCGGAAGGATTAGAAAACTGCATCGCGATATCACTAAGATCCCTGTCCTTATGAAGGCAGGAACCATTCTTCCCCTTGCGCCCGAGAGCAGCAAAAATGGAACGGACATTCCGGTGGAGCTTGAGCTGCTTGTGGCAGCAGGTGCTGAAGGAAACTATACACTTTATGAGGATGACGGCAACACAACGAACTACAAAGATGGCAGTTTTGTAAAGACTGCTTTTGAATGCAGCTATGATGAAAAGAACTGCAGTATGACCGTTACCGTTCAGCCTTCAAAGGGAGATCTTTCCCTGATCCCAAAAACAAGAGATTACACCATAACCCTGCTTGGCACCGGAGAGCCCAGAACAATAGAGGCTTTTGGGGTAAAAGCTGATTCGGGTATCACCGTTACGATTGAAAATGTTTTGCTTTCGGGTAATGACCACCAAAAGGAGGTGTTTGACATTCTTGAGAGAGCTTATATTGAGATTAATAAAAAGGATATGATCTTCAACGCGGTTTCTTCAATGTCACCGGTGGAGTTCTTAGACTGGTTAAAGACCGCAGATGTTGCCGATATATTGAAGGATGCCCTTATGGAAGTCTTTGAGGATAGTTTATGAAACTTTAATTAAAAAAACTCGTTATTTCGTTGAATACGCAGAGACGTTTGACGTACAATTAATATGGTTTTTTGTACAGGTAGCGCGTAGGAGACGAGCTGTTTATGATAAAAAAAATAAAAGATAAATGGCCCAAAGGCCTTGAGGGCAAGCTTATAAGATTTGTAGTGATCTTTGTTTTTGTTATGGGCTTTGCTTATATTGTTCTTTCCCATCTTCAGGTGTCACTTATGAAGAATGCGGTGAGGAATGAGGAAAATACCAGATCGGAGCTGATCCAGGGTGAATATAAACAGTCCATGGATAATTTTACCAAAGACTCCCTCCTTCAGCTGAGCATCTGGGCTGCAGATAAAATTGACGACGAATTCTGGATTGTGGACCATGACCTCAGGTCCCTTGGCCTTCAGGTTGAAGATGTATACAGGCATCCTGAAAACTACAGGCAAATTGCTGTCCATTCTCCCAAAAAGGCATACGCTGGACAGTACGTCATGCAGCTTTTGTTCCCGGGAAAGCCCGAGGATACAGATCCTGCGGCATTGGATATGGTGTACAGACTGGCCAATCTGGCTCCGATGATGGAAGAGATGGTACGGGGTAATGAAGGATACACTCTTGATCTGTACATCTCTACACTTGATGACATTACTCTGGCCATGGATAGTCACTCCGATGGCAAGTTTGATGAAAACGGCAACCTGAAGGAATATTTTCCCAGCAGCAGACCCTGGTTCAAGGGAGCAGTGGAGAGTGGAGATATGTATGTATCCTGTGCTGTCCACAGTTTTTTCTACGATCTAAACGAGGTAGTATACGGATATCCTATATATGTGGATGGGGAGCTGGTTGCTGTGCTTGAGGCCTCAACTGCCCTGGACGACATCCAAAGAAAGATGTCGGAACGTAGCATGGGTAATGACGGTTTCTTTATTCTTATCAACAATAATGGTCAGGTGATCTGTTCTCAGAGAACTGATGGCGAGCTGGCCATGAGAGAGGACCTTGCAGAGGATATCAGGAAGACCATAAATCCTGAACTTGCTGCGCTTATTGACAGGTCTCTTGTGACTGAATCGGGCGTAGATGTTGTTAAGGTGGATGGCAAGCAGTACTACGCTGCATATGCAACCCTTGAGACCATGGGCTGGACCCAGATTGCCTTTGCTTCTGTTGAAGAGATTGATGGTCCCACTAACCAGCTTCTTTACGAAATGGGTAAGTCTGCTGATGACATGGTTGATTCCATTTCAAAGAACTTTAGAAGGAGCACGCTTTTCCTGATTTTGGGACTGTTTGTGTTCATGGAAATAGCCATCTTTATGGCAAGCTTCATGGCCAAGAGAAGAGTACGCCCCATTCAGCGGATGACAGAAAATGTAAGGGGCTTTCACGGCGATGACATGAACTTTGAAATGAAGGATGTATACAGGACCGGCGATGAGATCGAAGAACTTGCCAGGTCCTTTGATGCCATGTCCTCAAGGATGAGGCAGTATGTGGAAGAGATAGTTGCCAATACTGCGGAAAAAGAGAGGATCCATGCCGAGATGGAGGCCGCATCCCAGATCCAGAACAAGATGCTTCCGGAGATCGTTCCTGATTTTGCGGATAAACCAGGATATGAGCTGTATGCGAAGATGGTCACAGCCAAGGAAGTTGGCGGAGATCTGTATGATTTCTACTACCTGGATGACGACAGGCTGGTAATAATGATAGGAGATGTATCCGGTAAAGGTATCACGGCCGCTCTTTTCATGGCTCTGAGCAAGCAGATGATCAAGTCACAGATGCTGCTTCATGACGGAAATGTGGTTGAGGCCATGAATGAAGCCAACATGAGGCTGTGTGAGGAGAGCGCCGATGCCATGTTTGTAACGGTATGGATCGGTGTCCTGACGCTTTCCACCGGACTTCTGGAATTTGTTAATGCAGGTCACATGTATGCGGCTGTTCAGAGAGACGCAGGATCATTTGAGATCGTAGAGGATAATCACTGCATGCTCATGGGTGCTCTGGACATGATAAAGTACAAACTCAATACAACCACCTTAAAGAAGGGTGATGTCTTTTACCTTTATACAGATGGTGTTACTGAAGCTCACGACGCAGACGAGTTGCTTTTTGGAGAAGACAGGATGCTTATGGCTCTTAATGAGAGAGTCAATCCATCCATGGAAGAGCTTGATACCACAGTTCGGAAGAGAGTTCAGGAATTTACCGGGGATGCAGAGCAGTACGACGATATAACTACCGTATGCTTCAGATATACAGGAAAGGAATGAGCTTAAGAATTAAGTGTAAAGGAGTTATGTATGGATATTCAATATTTGTTGTGGCTTCAGGAACTTAGGAACGCTACAGGCGGTATATTTGATGAATTCTTTAATGCTATTTCTAAATTTGCGGTGGACGTTCTGCCATTTTTCCCCTTTGTGATCTTCTGGGGAGTTGACAAAAAATGGGGCTATATTTTCCTTACCAATCACTGGATGGGTGAGGTGATAAATGGAGTCATCAAGCTGACGGTATGTGCATACAGACCCTGGATCAGATCTGAACTTATTGAACCTGCGGGAGATTCAAAAGTTGCAGCAACGGGATATTCTTTCCCCAGCGGTCATACCAGGACCGCCACCACCAATTACGGAACTGCTTTTGTGTGGCAGAAGGATAAGCGCAGATGGCTTGCTGTTTTATGCGTGGTGCTGATAGCCCTTACAGGGTTTTCGCGGAATTTACTTGGAGTACATACGCCCCAGGATGTGGCAGTGGCCATGATTGAATCGGTTATTGTCATATTTGCGGTTTTGAAGGTATATGAGAAAGTAAAGGGAAATGAGCAGGCTATAGATATCCTGACTGCTGTTGGAGTACTATTTGTCGTTGCCGCGCTTATCTATATTCAGGTAAAACCCTACCCCATGGATTATGACGCTGCAGGAAACCTCCTTGTGGACCCCAATAAGATGCAAAATGACTGCTTTAAAGCCTGCGGGGCTTTCCTTGGCTTCCTTATGGGAAGCTTTGTTGAGCGCCACTACATCCACTTTGAGATACCGGTGGGGTCTAAAAATCTTCCTGCCCTGGTGGCAATAGGAGTTGCTATTGCCTTTGGCTGGAAAGAGTGGTTTGGCCCGGCTACTGTTGTTGCAGCCCTGGGATCCCATTGGGGGAATTTTCTCGCCCGCTTTCTTATGCTTATCTTTGCTATGTGTATCTGGCCGATAGTCATCCGCAAAGAGAGTGAAGACTAAAATCACCCGTATCCTATATGAAAAATACTGTGGTAAAATAGAACTTGACTACCGGAAGTATCTTGGTGGTCAAGTTTTTTATTAGTGAGGAGGAAAAGTGTATGGAAGAGAAGAAAAATAGTTTTTTTAGCGCGCTTATAATCGGAGTGTGCGTGCTTCTTAGCTGCGTCGCTTTAGCATTTGGACTTTCACATTTCAGGTCGGAGTCCAGTCACGTGATATCAGCCACAGGCAGTGCCAGTGTTGATTTCGATGCGGACATAATCATATGGAGAGGGTCCTTCAGTGCTGTGGATTACAGCTCCCAGGCAGCTTATTCCAAGATCAAGTCAGATGCTGATGAGGTAAAAAAATACCTTACAGGCAACAACATTTCCGAGGATGAGATAGTATTCAGCGCCGTAGATATCAGAAGAACCTACAGGGATGTATACGACGTAAACGGCAATTATGTGGGATCGGAAGAGGATGGTTACAAGCTTACCCAGAGTGTGACCGTATCTTCAAGAAACATTGCAACTGTTGAAAAGATATCAAGAGACATCTCCAGTCTTCTTGATAAGGGTGTAGAGCTTGAATCAGATTATCCTGAGTACTATTATTCAGACCTTGATGCCCTTAAGCTTGACCTTATCGATAAGGCCTCTGTCAATGCAAAGGAGAGGATCGACATCATTGCCAGGAACTCAGGAGCTAAGCTTGGCAAGCTGAAAAACTCAAGCCTTGGTGTCTTCCAGATAACAGCCCAGAATTCAGGGACCAGCAGCTATTCCTACGACGGAGCCTTTGATACCAGCTCACAGCACAAGACAGCAACTATTACAGTAAAACTTGAATATGACCTTAAATAAGAGATAAAACCTGAGGCCACCTTAATAATTTAAGGTGGTCTTTATGTTTGGACTTGATTTTTTTTAATATCGCTGTTATTATACAAAATATGTATATTTATACAATATTTGTGCATAAAAAGGAGGAAATTATGAAAAAGAAAGTATTTGCAGCTATACTTACAGCAATGGTAACAGTTACAGCACTTGCAGGATGCGGAAGCACATCTGCTGATTCTGCAGCATCTGCAGGCGGAAAGCTTGTGGTTGGAACTAACGCCGCATTCCCACCTTTTGAGTATGTTGGAGATGACGGTAAGCCTGATGGATTTGATATCGCCCTTATAAATGCAATCGGTGACAAGATCGGCATGGAGGTTGAAGTACAGGATATGGAGTTTGATTCACTGGTATCCTCCATCGGTAACAAGATTGACGTTGCTATCGCAGGAATGACAGTTACAGAAGAGAGAAAGAACATGGTTGATTTCTCAGATCCATATTACGAGGCTGTTCAGGATGTTATCGTTCCCAAGGGATCAGCCATCGCTTCTGCTGATGACCTTAAGGGTCTTAAGATCGGTGTTCAGCTTGGAACAACCGGTGAGTTTATCGCAGACGAGATCGAGGGCGCAGAAGTTTCTGCTTACAACAAGGCAGTTGATGCTGTTAACGACCTCAACAACGGAAGGGTTGACTGCGTGATCATCGACAAGAACCCTGCAGAAGTATTCGGCGCACAGTTTTCCGACAAGGTTGATGTACTTCCGGGAACCAATTTTGATTTCGAGCCTGAGAACTATGCTATAGCTCTTCCTAAGGGAAACACAGAGCTTGCAGACAAGATCAATTCCGCATTAAAAGAGCTTAAGGCTGACGGAACCTATGACAGCCTTGTATCAAAATATATTGAGGAGTAAAACATTAGATGACCTTATCTGAACGTTTTGTTGCTGCTTTCATAACAGGAGACAGATGGAAGCTTTATATCCAGGGACTTGGGATAACCATTGAGATAGCTCTTTTCGCAGCTGTAATTGGTATCCTCATCGGAAGCCTGATGGCCCTGATGAAGCTCTCTGTCAAGGAAGATGGCAGCCCGACAATCTTTAACCTTATAGCCACCGTGTATATTGATGTCATAAGAGGAACGCCCAGTGTACTGCAGCTCCTTATTATGTGGTTTATCATTATGGCATCCTCCAACAATGGTATCCTTGTGGCATCACTTTCCTTTGGGATCAATTCAGGAGCTTACGTTTCTGAGATTGTAAGAGGCGGAATCCTTGCTGTGGACAGGGGACAGATGGAGGCCGGAAGGAGTCTTGGTCTTTCCAAGGCAGCTACCATGCGCTACATCATACTGCCCCAGGCCTTTAAGAACGTAATACCTCCTCTTGGAAATGAGTTTATTACTCTGATCAAGGAGACAGCCATAGTTGGATACGTAAGTCTTGCAGACCTTACCCGTGTGGCAAACCAGATAGCCTCCAGAACCTATGATGCTTTCATGCCCCTTATCGGAGCAGCTGTGATCTATTTTGTGATCATCAAGCTCCTTACCATAGGTCTTGGCAGACTGGAAAGGAGGCTTCGCAGAAGTGATAACCGTTAAAAATCTTACTAAGGAATTTAAAAACGCAGACGGAACCATCAACAGGGTACTGGATGGAATCAACTACGAAGTTAATAAGGGTGAAAAGATTGTAATAGTCGGACCATCAGGTTCAGGTAAGAGTACATTTCTAAGATGTATAAATCTTTTGGAGAGACCTTCATCAGGTCAGATCTTTTTTGACGATGTAGACATCACAGCAAAGGGAGTAAATATCAACAAAGTCAGGGAACGCATGGGAATGGTGTTCCAGAACTTCAACCTCTTTAATAACCTTACTGTAATGCAGAACATCACCCTGGCTCCCGTAAAGCTTGGGGTCATGACTGAGGATGATGCCAGACAGAAGGCTTTGGAACTCCTCTCCAGAGTTAACCTAATTGACAAGGCAAATGTATATCCGGCTTCCCTTTCAGGGGGGCAGAAACAGAGGATAGCTATTGTAAGATCCCTTTGCATGAATCCTGAGATGATGCTCTTTGATGAGCCCACATCAGCTCTTGATCCTGAAATGGTTGGAGAAGTTCTTGATGTTATGAAGCAGCTGGCTGATGAGGGAATGACCATGATGGTTGTAACCCATGAGATGGGCTTTGCAAAAGAGGTTGCCACAAAGGTTCTCTTTGTTGATGAAGGAAAGATCCTTGAAGAGAATACACCCAAGGAGTTCTTTGAAAATCCACAGAGCCAGAGGCTTAAGGATTTCTTATCCAAGGTATTGTAAAACAATAAAGAATATAAAAAAGACCACCTTCGCAGATGTTTGAAGGTGGTCTTTTTTATAGTGCAATAGGGTTATCTCTCGGATCCCCAGAAGAACAGTCCAAGCATTCCGGGGCCGACATGGGCGCCTGAGAATGGCTCGTGGACGCAGATCCTTAAGTTGACGCCAGGGTTTATCTCTCTGATTAGAGAAGCAAGTGCTTTTGCATCATCCGGACAGTCACCGTGGGAGATGAATACGCTCTGACCAAAGGTATCTATGCGCTTCTCAGCATATTTTTTTGCAATGAAATCAATTGATGCCTTGCGGCCTCTTACCTTGCCGCAGGAGATGATATGTCCCGTGCTGTCTCCAAACAGGATAGGCTTGATGTTTAAAATGGTTCCGATGCTGGCTGCAGCGCCGGATACACGTCCTGTCTTTTTAAGAAAATTGAGGTCATCAACAGTAAAGTACTGGCAGGCATGCGGAACAGCCTCATCAAGAACTGTGGCAGCCTCTCTGCATGTGACATCCTGGGCACTAAGCTGTGCTGCCTTAATGGCAAGAAGTCCTGAGCCAAAGCCGCATCCCTTGGAATCCACAATGTGGATGAACCTGTCGGGAAACTCCTCCATGAGCTCGTCTGCAGCAAGAACAGCAGCATTGTAGGTTCCGCTGATACCTGAAGCCATGGCAATATATATGATGTCCTGACCCTTTTCGAGAACGGGTCTGAAATGTTCAAGAAAGAGGTTAGTGTTAAGAAGGCTGGTCTGTGCAGACTTGCCGTTTCTTAATCCTTCGTAAAATGTATGGGAATCAAAAGACTCTATGTCTCCGGAATATTCAACCTGTTCCCCGTCCAGCAGATAACTGCAGGGAAGAAGAGATATACCATCTAATTTATCCTTGGGAAGATTGGCACTTCCGTCAGTAAAAACAACAAAACTCATGTCGCCCTCCAAATACCGAAATAAGTATACACAATAATATATCATATTTCTTGCAATTATGGCCAAATAAGGTGAAAATAGATGAAGCGATTTACAACGGAGAATGCTATGCAGGGCAATAACAGGATAATAAAAATTGAAGATATTGATACGCCAAAGCTGTCTGTTTACCACGAATATTCAGAAAACCAGCTCTTTCATTATTATGAACCTGAGCTTGGGCTTTTCATCGCAGAAAGTCCCAAGGTCATTGGAAGGGCTCTTGATGGCGGCTATGAGCCTGAGTCCTTTCTTATAGAAGAGGGGCAGATGGATAAGGAGGCGGCAGGGCTTGTAGAGAGGGTACTTAAGGATTATGATGCGCCGATCTATGTGGCAAAGGAGACTGCTCTTTTCAAGATAACGGGTTACAATCTCACAAGGGGCGTCCTTTGTGCCATGAATAGAAAAGAGCTTCCTTCTGTTTCCCATGTGTGCAGCAGGGCAAGGCGCGTGGCGGTTTTGGAAAATGTCACCAATCCCACAAATATCGGAGCCATAGTTCGAAGCGCTGTTGCTCTTGGGATGGATGCGATCCTTTTTACAGACGGATGCTCTGATCCGCTCTATAGGAGAGCTGCAAGGGTTTCCATGGGGACCATATTTCAGGTGCCGTATGCTTTTTTACCTGAAAAAAGTAAGATGGAGAGCCTTAGGGAGCTTGGCTTTAAGTCAGTGGCCATGGCCCTTCGAAATGACACCAGGGATATAAGGGACCCTGAGCTTAAAAGTCAGGAGAAACTTGCGATATTTCTTGGGGCAGAGGGGGAGGGACTTTTGCCTGAAACCATAAATGCCTGCGACTACTGCGTAAAGATACCGATGTATCACGGGGCAGATTCACTTAATGTGGCGGCAGCCAGTGCTGTTGCTTTTTGGGAATTATCAAAAACTGTTGGGGAATAATACTATGTCTGAGCTTGTTTTACTTGCGTTTCCAATTGCTATCTTAGTTCTTATATTCTGGGGAGCAAAAGTTGCTCCGAAAGGGGAATTTTCTGATTCCTATCTTATGAGAGACCAGATGATGGCCCTTAGGACCTTTGCCTGTCTTTCCATAATCCTTCATCATCTCACCCAGAGGATCACTTCCTATGGCTGGAATTACAAGGGTCCCATAACTATATACAGCTTTATCGGATTTCTTTTTACTGCGGTTTTCTTTTTCAGTTCGGGCTATGGGCTTTTGTACAGCTTCAGGCAAAAGAATAACTATATGGAATGCTTCCTGAGGAAGAGACTGTGCGCCGTACTGGTGCCATTCATGCTGGTGAACACAGTAACCATCCTGGTGAACAGGTTTGTTTATGGCATAGGAGTAAGCGATGATTTCTGGACGATCATAAAGAAAGTGACCGGAGTGATCATCATTGAAGGAAATTGCTGGTTTATTGTGGAGATGGTGCTGTTTTATATCCTTTTTGCAGCGCTGTTTTCTCTTTTCAAAAATAAGGACCTATCGCTGTTTTTGCTGATACTTTGCGTAATTGGCGTCATCGTGTTTACTTTTTTCAGAGGACACGACTACGACGATTACAAGGAGACCTATTTCATGGGGGAGTGGTGGTTTAATTCCACCATCACCTTTGTTTACGGACTGTTGTATGCCCGCTTTAAGGACAGTATCGAAGCTTTCTTTAAGAAACACTACAAAGGGCTGGTTATTGCTTTTGCCCTGCTTACAGTGGCCGGAATATATTTCGATATCGTTTTTGAGGGAACCTTTGGCTATTATCATGAGATGCTTCCTACCTACAGGAGGGATGCGCTGTTTTCTCTTTTGGAGCAGTCTGCCAGCTGCATTGCCTTTGTTACTTTTTTGCTTCTTCTTAATCTGAAGATTTCAGTAAAGAACAGGGCTCTTGCCTATATGGGAGATATCCAGCTGATGGTCTTTTTAGTCCACGGCTATTTTGTAAAGACTGTTTTTAAGGATTCGTCTATTTCATATTTTATGTGGTACCTGGTGGTGTTTGTCTGCTCCATAGTCACCGCCGCGATCCTCACCCCTGTTTCTGATCTTGGTGTCAGGTATATCAGAAAGGCACTTCTTTCCATAGATCTTAAGCAGTATGGGGCAAAGATACTGACAGTACTTCTGGCAGCTTTGATGGTTACGGGAATAATATTCTTTGCTATAAGGAGCATTGTGATCAGCACCTACTACGACAGAGAAATGGAGAACCTGCGTTCCTGCAACGAAGGAGATGTGGTGTACTTTGGACGCTTTGATACGGACGGAGGACGCCTTGGAAAAGAGCGCCTTGAATGGATAGTGCTAAGGGTTGAAGATTCCAGGGTGTGTCTTTTGACAAAAGAAGGTATCGCCAGCGGATATCTGAATCAGAAATATGAGGAGGTCAGCTGGGAGGGCTCGGACCTTAGAAGACGCCTTAATTCAGAGGAGTTTACAGGAATATTTAATGAAAAAGAGCTCTCAAGGATCATAGAGAGAAAAGGCGACCTGCTATCTCTTTTGTCAGCAAAAGAAGCGGAAAGTTATTTTGCCACCAATAAGGACAGGGAGCTTGCCATAACAGATATCGCTGAGGCAGGTGGCTGCAACGTCAACGTCCTTAGCAAAGCCAACAACTGGGACACCAAAGGGTACAGATCCTCCTGGTGGTGGCTTAAGGGGGAGTTCGGAAAGAAGGATATTACCTCACCTATAGTGACTGTAGATGGTGAAATAAGCTTTTCTGAGCGCTATGTCAATAAGCCCGGCGGTGCAATCAGGCCTGTCATCTGGGTTGACATAAAGGATTGATGTTTTTTCACTTTAACTTGATAAATTTTACTGTGTGGGGTATAATGAGTCGGTTATTCTGTGAATTAAAATATTAAAATTTTATAAAAAAGGAAAGCAGGACTTATAGCATGAAATGTTCTGAAATGCCCTATTCAAGGGTTAACATGGATGAAGTTAAGAGCTTTTTTGAACAGCTTATAAAAGACAGCAAAGAAGCTAAAAGTGGAGAGGAGCAGTTTGAGCTCCACAAGAAATACTACAGGTTTATGGATGATGTCCTCACCAATTTAAAGCTTGGTGTGTTCAGACACAACATCGATACAACCGAGGAGTTCTATGCCGGAGAGAATGATTACATCGACGAGATCACTCCTCTTATCTCAAAGTATGCCAATGACTACAGCAAGGTTTTGTATGAGTCACCCTACAGGCCTTATCTTGAGGACAAGATCAGCAAGGTGGCATTCAAGAACATAGAGCTTGACAACAATTCCATCGATGAGAAGATCCTTCCTCTTATGCAGGAGGAGAACGCACTTATCAGTAAGTACGACAAGCTCATTGCCTCTGCCAAGATTCCATTTAACGGCGAGGAACTCAATATCTCTCTTCTTCGTAAGTACTTAACTGACAAGGACAGAGATACCAGAAAGGCAGCATGGAATGCCCTTTCAGAGTACTTCCAGTCAGTTACAGAAGAGATCGACGACATCTACGATCAGCTTGTAAAAAACAGGACCAGGCAGGCCAAGGAGCTTGGCTACGACAACTACGTAGAGCTTGGTTATAACAGAATGAGGAGAAATGCCTACAGGAGAGCTGAGGTTGAGAACTTCAGAAAGCAGGTAAAAGAGTCCTTCGTTCCTTTCGTAGTTAAGATCCAGGAAGAGCGCAAAAAGCAGATCGGTGTTGATGAACTCAAGTACTACGACAATGATATGTTCTTTAAGGAAGGCAATCCCGCACCCACAGGAACTCCTGAGGAGATCATGAAGGCAGGACAGGAGATGTACTCAGAGCTTTCTCCCGAGACCAAGGAGTTCTTTGATTTCATGATTGAGAACGAGCTCTTTGATGTTCTTGGCAGAAAGACCAAGAAGGCCGGCGGATACATGGACTTCCTTCCCAAGTACAAGTCACCTATCATCTTTGCAAACTTCAACGGAACCAGCGGAGATGTAGACGTTATCACACACGAGTGCGGACATGCATTTCAGGGCTATGTTACAAGAAATGACGAGATAACAGAACACAACGACATCACCATGGAGACAGCCGAGATCCACTCAATGTCCATGGAATACTTTACATATGGCTGGATGGACAGGTTCTTTGGAGACAGATCTGAGGATTATCTCAAGATGCATCTTCAGGATTCCATTACTTTCATTCCTTACGGATGCATGGTTGATGAGTTCCAGCACATCATTTATGACAACCCGGACATGACACCTGCCCAGAGGAAGAACGTCTGGAAGGAGCTTGAAAAGACCTACAGACCATGGCTTGACTTCGATAATGATCCTTTCTTTGGCGAGGGAGGTTACTGGCAGAGACAGGGACACATTTTCTGGAATCCCTTTTACTATATTGATTATGTTCTTGCAAGTGTAGTTGCCATGCAGTTCAAGGTTTGGATGGATAAAGATTACAAGGATGCATGGAATCATTACCTTCAGCTATGCAAGCTCTCAGCCAAGCTATTCTATGAGGATGAGCTGGCAGAGGTTGGCCTAAAGAGCCCATTCAAGGACGGTACTATTGACGCCCTTGTTAAAAATATGAGCGAAAAAGTGTTTTAAGGAGGAAAGTTTATGAAAAACAGAAACAAAGTGTTGTCTGCTCTTCTTGCCGGTGCTCTTGTTTTATCAACAGCAGCATGTGGCGCACAGCAGCCCGCATCTGACAATACAGGCGCTGATACACAGACAACAGAAAACGCTGGGGAACAGACAACTGATGCTTCCCAGACAACAGAGGTTGCAGCTGGTTCAGATGCTCCACTTGTTATCGCTTCTGATGACTTCTCAGAGAAGTTCAGCGAGTTCTTTTGCGCAAGCGTACCTGATCAGAGAGTTGTTGATATGACAGCTGTAGCTCTTCTTGACAACGACCGTGCAGGTGAGCTTATCTACAACGGTATCGAGGGTGAGACCAAGTCTTACAACGGTACAGATTATGAGTACAAGGGAATTGCAGACTGCGTAGTTACTGAGAACGCAGACGGAACAGTTGATTATGACTTCAAGCTTCGTGAGGGTGTTCTTTTCTCAGATGGTGAGGAGCTCACAGCTGATGACGTAATTTTCTCATATTATGTTTACATTGATCCTTCATACGACGGAAGTGCTTCAACATACGCTCTTCCTATCAAGGGTCTTGCAGAGTACAGAAGCGGATCAGATACACTCTTTAACCTTCTTGTTAAGGGCGGAGCTGATAACACA
>JAEEGL014277555.1_pt1 | contig 36598 bp, 36 predicted proteins | sample 9134231 | NCBI WGS metagenome assembly JAEEGL01 (sample SAMN16246548, study PRJNA631951) | gut metagenome | biome: gut microbiome; feature: rumen; material: fiber-attached | host: Bos | place: Iran: Karaj | collected 2018-10 | reverse complement strand
TATTAAGCTTCTTATATAAATATGCCAAGTAAAAAATGAAATATTGTAAGAGTAATAAATAAAATACCAATCATTATTAAAATTTTAATAATATTATTTTTAATAATAACTTTCTTAGAGAATCCTATTGTTGAATACATATTATTTTTGTTTTTATCTTCAAAAATAATATTAATTGTCATTACAATAAATAGAATAATATAAATAAAACCTAATATAATTGGAATAATCTCTAATATTTTTATGTATTTAATAAAGTTGTATGAACTTTCTGCTTTTGAATTGGATGCAAAAGAAAAAGTAATATCATATTTTTCCTCACAATAGTCACCAAATTCTCTTATTTTTGACCAATCACCTAAGCCAAAGACATAAATGCTACTAAACTCAACATTTAGATCATTAAATGTTTTTTCGTTAATTGCAAATATACGATAGTCAAGTTCATAATCATATATTCTTTTTAAATCATAATTTATCAGTGATAGATACATATTAGAATAATCATTGTTATCATCAATAAAATATTTTGTTACACCTACTTCTCCATCTTTTAAACTGTCATCAATGAAGAATTCAACTTGCATATCCGATTTATCGCTCTTTATAGAATTAACCTTCATTACTTTAGATAATTCATAATCTTTGATTATTTTATCATAATATTGTTCGTATTCATCCTTACTCATAGAAAAATAAGTGCCTTTAAAATTTTCATTAATAACATACTTATAATAATTTTTATAGTTAAATGAAAGAGAAATAGTTAAAGCAAATAAAATGGTAATAATTACATATACTCTAGTTGTTTTTTTGTGAAAAAAGCTTTTAATTATCATATTAATCACTGTCCTCTCCTATCAAGTAATTTGTTTCTTTTTTTAAATACCTCCATAAAAGAATAATAGTCATTGCATTTGTAATAACTATCAATAAAATAACAAACACAAAAAAATATAAAAATGAAAAATTAAAATATAAATTATTATATATAAACTCATATAATAAATATTTTTTTATAAAATAACTTATAGCTGAATAAAAAATTAATGAAAGTAATATAACAAAAACAAGTAAAATATTATATTCCGTTAAGTTTAGAAATATTATTTTCTTCATTGAATAACCACATGTTTTTAATATTCCAAATAATTTGAAATATTTTATGTTCTTTTTCTTAATAAAAAAATAAATAACATTAATCATTATAATTAATATAATTAACATAACGAATAAAGGAACATAAAAATACATTAGTAATATATGGTTATCAACATTTAATACTTTTATATATTGTATCTGATTAGATTCTAGATTTTTTAAAAAATCCGAAATATTTTTCTCGTCATCAAGAACTACTAACGTATCACCATTTGAGTTTAAATTAAGATCTTCAAATGTGCTAACATTAACATAACATGTATCTGAAGAATCAAATGGAATATTACTAAAAGTACCTACAATTGTAAATTCCCTATCATCAGTACTAATTTTTTTCCCAATTAATTTTTTTGAATCAATTAAAGAATATTTACCATAATCGGCTAAATAATATGGATAAAATTTTTTTGAACATATCATCTCGTTTTTAGCTAATTCTTTTCTACCATCAATAAGATGTATAACACTAGAATCAAGAATAGGTTTTATAGTTATTCCTGCCTTATTACCGTATATATTATCAACTTCATAAAATGCTTCTAGATTATATTTATCAGAGCCTAAAAATTGTATATGATTATTATCTAAGATACTTTTATCAAAGTCACCAATTAAAACGAACTCACGATTACTAACTGATTTTTTTATATTTTGTGAGCACTCAATACTAAAATGCATAAACGTTAATGCCAAAATTATTGATGAGCAAATAAGTGCAAGAATAACAATAAAATTAAAATTACTTATTTTAAATATCTTTTTATTAAATACTTTGAAGTATAAGAGTATATTATTCATCTTTTATTTTTCCATCTTCGATTTCAATTATTTCATCAACATATTTTTTTATTTCTTGACTATGAGAAACGATTACAACACACTTACCATCTTTTGCTAAATTTTTTAAAGTCTCAAAAATTATTTTTTCGTTTGTTTTATCTAAGTTTCCTGTCGGTTCATCTGCAAGAATAATGCTTGGTTCATTGACAAGAGCACGGCATAATGCAACACGTGCTGCTTCCCCACCTGATAATTCCTTAGGATATTTATTCTTTTTATTTTTTAAATTAAACTTTTCAAACAATTCATTAATTATTTTTTCTTTTTCTTTCTTATTATTTTTCTTATTCAATATACTCGCAAGCATAACATTATCATAAGCTATTAAATCATTATCTAAATTGTAATCTTGAAATACAAAGCCTATTTTTTCCATTCTTATTTTCGATACATCATCGTCATTTAGTTTTGATGTATTGATATCATCAATTAATACATCACCCTTAGATGGTTGAAGTAAAGTTCCCATAGTTTTAAGTAACGTTGATTTACCATTTCCTGAGTGACCAACAATACCATATATTTTTCCATATTCAAGTTTCAAATTAATATCTTTTAATTTAAAATTATCTACATCATTTAAATATTTTTTTTCAACATGTTTTAATTCTATTGCATACATAATATTTAATACCTCTAATTATCTGAACTAATGTAAAGTTGTCCACTTATAGGATTACCTGATGAATTTGTATTTACTACGATTTTTCCATGATAAAAATGTTTCTTCATATTATTCCACTGTGCATATCTAGTTGAAGCAGTACTAATATCAAAATCAGATCTACCTACATATTTTTCACCTAAAAATCCGTCGTAAGATAATATAAAACCTAGATTTGCTGAACCATTAATGTCATTAATTTGAGCTTTAACTGTTACAGTACCTGTTTTATCAGCACTAACCGTTATAATATCACCTCGTTTTGTAATTGTAAAAGGGTTGTGATTCCATCTAGCTGCACCTAAAACAATTGTAATTGCTAGACAAAAAGTAAAGAACGCAACTCCAACATAACTTAATTTTTTTAACATCTTATATACCTCCTTTATAGTAATTATATAACACATATATAATTATTAAAACAAAAAACCTTTAAAGTTTTTAGCATATATTAACAATACTATGTTACTATGTTACTATGCTTATTATGCTTTAAAGGTGTTATAATCTTAAGCTTCTTCTTCAGTTGCAAGTCTATAAGTATCTCTTGCAATCATTAATTCTTCATCAGTAGCAACTACATAAACAGGTACTTTTGAGTCTTTAGTAGAAATAATTCCTTCTTTACCTTTTCTAGTAATTGTTTCTTCATTCTTTTCTTCATCTAACTTAATACCAAGTGCATGAACTTTCTTGATAGCTTCTCTTCTGATGATTGGATCATTTTCTCCACCACCAGCAGTAAATACGATACCATCAATTTTACCATCAAGTTTAATGAAGTATTGAGCTATATAGTTAGCAATTCTTTGAGTATACATTTCAATTGCTAATACTACTTTATCTTCTTTTGCTTCATATGCTCTGTCGATATCTCTTAAGTCAGACATACCAGCAATTCCTTCAAGACCAGATTCTTTATTTAAGATTTCATTAATCTTTTCAGATGAGTATCCAGTTTTTTTCTTAACATATTGAATTAATGTATGATCAATGTCTCCTGAACGAGTACCCATCATAAGTCCTGCATTTGGAGTCATACCCATAGTTGTATCAATACAATGACCTTCTTTAACAGCACTGATTGATGCACCATTACCAATATGACAAATAATTAAATTTGGTTTTTTATTTTTTAATTTTTCAATCATAGTTTCAGTAATGAACTTATGAGAAAGTCCATGGAAACCATATTTTCTTACATCATATTTAACATACCATTCATATGGAATAGCATAAAGGAATGCTGCTGGTTCCATTGTTTGATGGAATGCTGTATCGAAGCATGCTACATTAACTGCTTCTGGTACATTATCCACAAAAGCTTGGACTCCTAGTAATCCAGCTGGATTGTGTAATGGAGCTAAATCAGAAATATCATTAATTTCTTTAATAACTCTCTTTGTTAAAACAACACTCTTAGAGTATTTGTTTCCACCGTGAACGATTCTATGACCTACGGCTTTAATTTCGTCTAATGACTTAATCACTTTTTGGTCTACCAAATCTTTAAGTAATAGTTGTACAGCTTCTTCGTGATCTGCAAAATCTATGTCTTTTTCGATCTTAGTATCCCCAATACGAATGCTATAAACTCCGTCTGATAATCCAATTCTTTCGATTGTACCTTTCATTAGAAGTTCTTCTTTTGGCATATCGTATAATCTGAATTTTAGGGAACTACTTCCCGCATTTACAGATAATATCTTCATACTTTCACCTCTATCTAAAACCTATAATAGCATATTAGATTTAAAATGCAAGAAAAAAAGACTTTAAAATAAATCTTTAAAGTCTTCTTTTATTTGAGATGCTACACCGTTTTCTACTTTAATAATTTGTTCAGTTTCTACTGCTTTCTTAACTAAAGCATCATAATCAACATTTGTTTCATATTCTTCACACAATCTTACATCAGGATTAATAACAGGATGCTTTGGTACAAAGATAGTACAACAGTCTTCAAATGGTTCAATTGATATTTCATATGTATCTATATTTTTAGCTATATCAATAATATCATTCTTATCTAAACAAGCAACTGGTCTAATAACTGGCATATTAGTAACAGCATTAATAGCAGTCATAGAAGTTAGAGTTTGACTTGCTACTTGTCCAATTGATTCTCCATTTACTAAACACTTACAATTATTCTTTCTAGCAATTTTTTCACTTATTCTATACATCATTCTTCTCATGATAGTAATTAAATAATCATGAGGTGCATTCTTAAGAATAGTTTCTTGTATTTCTGTAAAGTTAATTACATGGATACGTACATATCCTGAATAACCTGATAACTTTCTAGCAAGTTTAATAACTTTGTTTTTAGCATCTTCAGAAGTATGAGGAGGAGATTCAAAGTAAATAGCTTCTATTCTTACTCCACGTTTCATAGCAAGGTATCCTGCAACTGGTGAATCAATTCCACCTGATAACATAAGTAAACCTTTTCCTGCTGCCCCAACTGGGTAACCACCTAATCCTTTTACTTTTTCAAAATAGATATATGATTGTCCTCTTCTTATTTCAACATTAATAGTTACTTCAGGATTATGTACATCAACACTTACTTTACCATTTAAAGTTCTAAGTACTACTCCACCTAGTATTCTACTAATTTCCATTGAGTCTAAAGGATAAGTTTTATCACTTCTTTTTGTAGTAACTCTAAAAGTAGTAAATACTTGTTCTTTAACTAGTTCTGCTAAAGTAGATTTTACTTCTTCAAAGTCAGTTGTATCTAATTTATACGCAATATTAATTTCATGAATACCAAATACATTTTTAATCTTTTCTAATAATTCTTCAAAGTCATCATTTTCTGACTCAATAAACATACGACCATGGTCATAAGTAATTTTCTTAGTATTATCATTTAAAGTTGCTTCAATATTCTTTTTTAATATTTTTATAAAGAAATCAATATTATCTTTTTTAGTATTTAATTCAGCATATTTAATAATAATTACTTTTTTCATAAGGTTCCTCCTTAATACGTAAAAGATATTACCATTTTTATTATAGTTTTGCAACAAAATAGTTACAACAAAAAAAATAGAAGTTTTCACTTCTATTTATTGAAATTAATTGTTTTAGTAACTAAATCTCTAGCAGCTGTTTGATCAAATGGTTTTCTTAACATATCTACTACATCATATTCAATAGTAATCTTAGATATAGTATCTACATCATCTTCACCAGATATGATTGAAACAGGTATTGTTTTAAACAAGTTATTTTTCTTAAAATAATCTAGTACATCATATCCTGTTGATGTAGGCATGTTTAAATCGATAAAGCATCCTGCTATATCTTTTAAATCATTACCTTCAATTAAATTAATTGCATCTTTACCATTATGAGCTATTAATACATCATATTGATCATTAAATAATTTATATAAGAACTTAGTAATAATAGTTGAATCATCGGCAACTATAATCTTATATCTCTTTGTTTCTTTTTTAGGAATAAGATTAATAATATATATTACTCTATAATCTCCTAAGTCATCCATAAGAATAAGATCATCACCATGTTTATCTGATGTATAAATACCTTTTTTAGTATTAATTATAGAGTCACATGGTTTGTTATAGTTACTTAATAAGTTTTCTATTTCTTTATACTCTTTTTTAGCTCCTACTTTTGTTTTAGCTCCTGAATAATCAATTGAATAGAATTCATCTCTACTCTTACTAACTATATAAATATGCTTAAAGTATTTAGCTACAGCATTTGGTATATTTTTAACAATTTCGTTGATGTTCATATAATCACCTCTGTTAAATAATAATTACCACCCTGATTAATTACATTCCTAAGTATTGTTTTACAACTGTAATAATTCTATTAGCTTCAGCCATTAATTCTGGATTATTTGTTTGAGCATAAGCTACATCTCCACCTTTACCAGCCATTTCATGGTTGTAAGATAATTCAGCTAATTTATCAAATCCTAGATATTTAGAATCACTTTTCATTGCATGAGTTAAAATACCATATGTTTCCATGTCTCCTGTTGCAAGAGCATTTTGTATTTGAGGTATTCTTGTTTCTGATTCAGTTAAGAAATCTCTTAGAGTATCATTATACATTTCCATATCTCCAAGTAATTCTAATCCTTTGTTAATATCTATTCCGTTGCTAGTTAATATATTTGTATCCATACTTTCACTCCTATTCTATATTAATTATAAGATTATTATTTAATTACAACAAGAAAAATAATAAGTGTTTACAAAAAAAAGATTACATTATTTATGTAATCTTCTCTTTTTTACCTCTTTTAATGCAACATCTTTATCCATTTCTTGAATAGTTGAATTTATTATATTTGGAATATAGGATGTGCTTTCTTTTAGATCTCTAGACGTTTGAACTGCCATGAGTCTTGAAGACCTATCATACTTGTCTATAAATCTTCCAATTGATTCTGGTTTATCTCCATGTTTCTTAGGTGTATATGAATAATATTCATTTGCCTTTAACTTAATACCCATTGGTTTAACAGTTGCATTTTGAACATAGTCTCCATCAATATTAGTTCTAGTCACATTCACTGAAGTAACTTCATTATTAGTTATATTAACAACTGATTCAACCATTTGGTCATCTTTTAGCTCTCCAAAGCTTAAAGTTGAATCATTTGCAACTGAATAAAAATGTGTATCACCTATTTCTGCTCTAAGAGCAACTGAACCATTTTCTTTTGTAAATAATTCGATAACATTTTTATCATCCGCGCTTGAGAAAACTGTTTGAAACTCATACTTGTAAGAACAATCTCCTTCTGCTTCATTTATAGTTATTTCAGTTGATGGAATAATATATGAACCAATGTTTTCTTTAAAATATTCTCCAAACATTCCATAACATATTACATCTAAGTATTTTTGATTGTGTAGTCCAAAGAACTCTAATTTTCTTCTTACTATCTTTCTAAAGTCAATTCCTTTTTCGTATGCCATATTATCACCCTCCTAATTTTTTTCCTGTATTTTCTATTTTAACATCATTGATTATATACATCAAAGGAAAAGAAAAAAAAGCTGTCAAATTTGACAACTTAATTTAACATTTAGAATAATTGATTTTTTCTTCACTTATAAGTGTTGGAATACTATTAAATGGAGTTAATAAATATTTTTGTTTCATTGTATTTGTATATCCTTCTTTTAAACATACAAATTGATAATAGATTATTCCTTCATCAGTTAACTCTATTTCATTTGTGGACATAGATGTTATTACTTGTGTAGCCTCGCCATTATAAAGAATTACTTCATCATAAGTATCTACATTATCATTATAAACATATTTAAATATTATATTATCTTTATAATAACCAATAGTAAGATTAGTTATTGATTTACCTAAGAATACTTCATCTATTCTTACACCATTTGCAATAATGAATAACATATACTCTTCATTTTCATGATTTATTTTATAGTAATTAGTAACCCCGAAATCTTCTCTTTTGTATGCACATCCATCTATACATAGTTCTTCTAGATTTAAAGGATTATCTCCTATTTCTAAATCTTCAAATTTAGTTTTAATAAGTATATCTTCAATAGTATTATTTGAATTATATTTAAAAGGAGATTTTAGGGATACTTCCATATATACTACAAATAATAGTATTACAGATATAAAAACTACAGAAACAATAATAATATATGAAGCCATCTTTCTTAAGGCATCTTCAGTTACTTTATTCTTCTTCATACTATCACCTATCTTACATATCTAGTATAACAATATTCAAAATAAAAAGAAATATTATAAAAATATTTCTTATACTTCTAGATTTTCTAGTGTTCCATTTTCAGTTAATATTTTATTTACTGTTTCAGTAGCACTGTCTAATTTTTCACTGCAAGTTTTAACTATCTTCATAGCTTCAGTATATTTCTTAATTGAATCCTCTAAATCTACATCACCATTTTCTAAAGATTCTACAATAGTTTCTACTTCTTGCATTAATTCTTCAAATTTCTTTTCTTCTTTTGCCATCTTATTTAACTCCTTCTACAATTGCATTGATTTCTCCATCAATTACTTTTATTTTTAACTCATCTTTTACTTTTACATCTTTAATAGACTTAAGTGGTTTATTATTAACTTCAGTTACTGTATAACCTTTCTTAAGTACATTTAATGGATTTAATAATTCTAGTTTGTTAATTAATAATTCCATTTGATTCTTATATGGTACTAACATCTCTTCAGGATGTTTAATAACTCTTTTATTTAATAGATTATTATATCTTACTTTAGCATGATCTAACTTATTAGTTATATTAGTATTTAATCTATTTATAAGTTCATCTAACTTTTGTTCTTTTATTTCAAAGGATGCAAGTGGATTTTGTAAGACATAACTCTTCTTTATCTTTTCTAAGATATCTCTTAATCCTTTTATCTTATTATTAACTGCTTGATTTGATCTTATTTGATATTGATTTAATATTGATTTAACATCTACTAAGTTAGGTACTGCAAGTTCAGCTCCTGCTGTAGGTGTTGCTGCTCTTAGGTCAGCTACAAAGTCAGCAATAGTGTAATCTATATCATGACCTACTGCACTTATAATCGGAACTTCAGAGTTATAAATAGCTCTTGCTACTATTTCTTCATTGAACGCCCATAGGTCTTCAATAGAACCTCCACCTCTTCCAACTATTAATGTATCTAGTTCATACTTAGGATTATTAGCTTCTTCTATTTGTTTAACTATATCAAACTTAGCTTGTTCTCCTTGAACCATGGCTGGAAATAATATAACTTCACATATTGGATATCTTCTATTAATAGTAGTAATAATATCATGTACAGCTGCTTGATTTATATTACTAGAAGTAATAACTCCAATTCTTTTAGGAAACTTAGGAATTGGTTTCTTATGTTCTTGTTTAAATAAACCTTCCGCTTCTAACTTTTTCTTTAATTCCTCTAACTTCTTAAGTAAGTCTCCTTCTCCATCAAGAACCATTTTATTAATATATACTTGGTATGTTCCTGATGCAGGATAAGCTGATATTCTTCCATCTACTAAGACTTTATCTCCTTCTTTAGGAGTAAACTCTAAGTGAGATGCAGAAGATGAGAACATAACTGCACTTATACGAGATTCTTCATCTTTTAAAGTAAAGTATAAGTGTCCTCTTGTTGCACCCTTCCAGTTACTTATTTCACCTTTAATATGTACATCATTTAATTGTGGAATACCATCTAAATAATTCTTAATAGATGTATTATATTGAGTAACGGAATAATATTTTATTTGCTTTTCTTCATCCATATTATCACCATCTAAATTATATCATATTTAATATTTCATTACTATTTAATTATATCAAACACTTGTACGAATAAGCAATAAAAAATAGAAGTATTTTAATACTTCTATTCATTATTCTTTTTCTTAAAATCATCTTCAAGAGTAAAGTCTACATTTTCATTTATCCAAGCTTTTCTTGGTTCTACTTTATCTCCCATTAGTACTGATACTCTCTTTTCTGCAAGCATATCATCTGTAATAGTTACTTGAATTAGATTACGAGTCTTTGGATCCATTGTTGTTTCTCTTAATGGTCCTGGATTCATTTCTCCAAGTCCTTTGTAACGTTGTACTTGATAGTTTGTTTTACCTTCAGTTACTTCTTTTAATTCTTCATTAGTATAACAATATACAGAAGCATCTTTTTTACCTGGGAATTCTACTTTATATAAAGGAGGCATTGCTATATATAAATGTCCTTCTTCAATTAAAGGTCTCATGAATCTATAGAAGAATGTTAATAATAAACATTGAATATGACATCCGTCATCATCAGCATCTGTCATGATAATTACTTTATCATATTTGATATCTTTAACATCAAATTCTTGTCCAACTCCTCCACCTATACATTGGATAAGTGTATTAAGTTCTTCATTCTTATAAGCATCTGCAAGACTTGCTTTTTCAGTATTAAGAACCTTTCCTCTTAGAGGTAAAACTCCTTGGAATTTTCTATCTCTTCCTTGTTTTGCAGATCCTCCTGCTGAAGTACCCTCAACTATGAATAACTCATTAATCTTTGCATTATGTCCTTGAGGAGGAGTAAGCTTGTCAGAAAGACTTGCTTGTTTCATTTTCTTACTCTTTCCGAGTCTAGCTTCTTCTCTAGCTTTTCTAGCAGCTTCTCTTGCAAATTTAGAGTTAGTCATTTTATCACATATAGCCATAGCTTCTGATTTATGTTCATGTAGATAGAATTTTAAATTGTCATATACAATTTGTTCTACCGCAACGCGCGCTTCAGGTGTACCAAGTTTACCTTTAGTTTGTCCTTCAAATTGTAAAAGTTCTTCAGGAACTTTTAAGTTAATTACTGCAGTTAAACCTTCTCTTACATCACTTCCATCGAAGTTTGAGTCTTTTGCTTTAAGTATATTATTTTCTCTACAATAATCATTGAATATTTTAGTTAAACCAGATTTAAAACCAACTTCATGTGAACCACCATCACTTGTTTTAACATTGTTAACAAATGAAATGATTGATTCATTATATGAGTCAGTATATTGAAGAGATACATCAACTAATATCTTACTTTTTTCTCCGTGAATATTGATTATATTATCTAGTACATTTTTATCTTCATTCATATATTCTACGAATGCTTCTAATCCCTTTTCATAGTGATAAGTTACTTTTTGTACTTCATCACTTACTCTGTTTTCAAGTTCAATTGTAAGATTAGGATTTAAGAATGCACTTTCTTGATTTCTTTCACATATTGTTGAAAATGAAAATTGACAATTTTTAAATATTTCATAATTAGGCATAAATGTAACAATAGTACCTGTTTTCTTTGATTCACCTATTGTTTTTAAAGGTTCTGCTACTTCTCCTCCATTTTTAAATTTGATTTCAGAGATTTTACCATCATTATAGATAATTACATCCATCCAGTCAGATAATGCATTAACAACAGATGCACCTACACCATGCAAGCCACCTGATACTTTATAGTTTCCTTCTTCAAATTTACCACCTGCATGTAATACAGTATAAACTACTTCAGGTGTAGATTTACCAGATGAGTGCATTCCAATTGGAACACCACGACCATTATCAGCAATAGTAATTGATCCATCTTTATTTAAAATAATTTTAATAGTATTACCATATCCATTTATAATTTCATCAATACTATTATCAATTATTTCCCAAACTAAATGATGAAGTCCTCTTTTGTCAGTAGAACCTATATACATACCTGGTCTTTTACGAACTGCTTCAAGACCTTCAAGAATTTTAATCGAATCTGCATCATATTTTTTTACTGCCATTTTTCTCACCTTAACCTATTATACAATATAAAACGTTTTTATTGAAGAAAAACCTTCTTTGAGAAGGTAAAAAAAAGGGTTATATTATCTTGTATATACCCTTTCTTCTTCATTTAATCTTCTTAAAATATCCTCTTTTGTAAGCATTATTCTCTTCTCTTGAAGTTGTCTTTTTTGCTCCATTAATTCTTTTAATTCATCATCTTTTAATATCTTTTCATCAGGATATTCTAAATATACTTTTTTAAATTCTTTAATTTTTTTCATTATTCATCAACTCTTTTATTTCTGATAAATCTAATACTTCTGTCTTGTATGAAAGACTTTTATTTTCAGGAGTAGTAGGTTTAATATCTTTATTAATTGTAGTATTACCATCTGTAGTAGATGCAAATGCTGTAGTTTTGGCATTAGCATATCCAATTGGATTTGTATTAACTTTTACTTTTGTAATCTTAAGTGGTGGTTGAATGTGTTCTACTGGAGGAGTTTCATTTTTAATAGCAGTATCAGGTATTTCTATTTCTTCTCCTTCTTCTTTTAACTCTTCACTTCCAACTACTTCTATTTCTTCACCATTATCAACTATCTTTTCTTCTGGAATATTTACTCCAGGGATTTTTATTACTTCACTTGGGTTTTCATTTGTACCAGTTGGAATGGTATCATCAATAACGGGTATTTCTTCATCTTTCATATCTGGAAGTGGAATATTAACAACAGGTGCATTATTTTTTTCTACTGCTTCTCTTACCTTTGCTCTTTCTGCTTCTAACTCTTCAGCACTTTTTTCTACATTTTGTTGTAACTGAGTTATTTGACTTTGAAGTTCAGCAATTCTATGTTCTTGAGCTTTCATGATTGCCGATAATTTATAATTATATATATCCGGAGAATCAGTTGTTAGAACATCATCTTTAAATTGAGATATATCATAATTCTCACTTATATATTCAAGTTCTCCTTTGATTTTTTTCTTGTTAATTCTTAGCAAAATAACAAATAAAAGAACAAGTAATAAAACGATAATAACGCCTAATAGAATATAAACTATATCCATATTATATATCACACCTATTCTACTAATTATTATACTATAAGATAATTTCTAATTAAATAAGTGCAAATAAAAAAGGATGTAAAAATTATCCTATTAATTTTAATACATCCTTGAATGTTATATAAATCATAAGTGAGAAGATAAGAACAAATCCAATTAGATTTATTAGTCCTTCTACATTAGCATTTCCTTTCTTACGAGTAATTGCTTCATATAATACGAATAATAATTGACCTCCATCAAATGCTGGGAATGGAAGTATATTCATTACTCCAAGGTTAATAGATATATATGCTGTTAAATAAATCATATTATAGAATGCATATGATCTAGAACCAATATTAGTTGCTTGATCAATTACAGTGTACATTCCAACTGGTCCCGATAATGCATCCATTCCTAAGTTACCAGTTATTAAGTTTACTATAATAGTTATCATTATCTTAACTGTATTTACAAACTTAACACCTGCATATTTAAGTGAATGAACAAATCCCTTATGAGGAGTATTATCAAATTGAAGACCTGCTAGTTTAGATATAGTAACATCTTCTTCTTTTAAGGAAGCGTTATTTAGAATATCTTCTTTAGTATTTTCTTCTGTAATCTTATCAATTATAGTTCCTGTTTCATTTGAAACAACAAACTCATACATATCTACTTTATAAGTTTCAGTCTTACCATCTTTATGTTCAACTACATAAGTATTATAGTTATTTTTATTTTTAAGTAATCCTGCAATATTAAGAGCATCAACTGAAGATGCATCATGACCATTTAGCTTAAGGATCTTATCTCCTTTAGTAATACCCGCTACTTCTGCACCACTTTCAGGAATAACTCCTGCTACGATACTTCTTTGTTCAGATGTACCCCATATGCAAGATAACATAAATAAGAAAATAAGAGCTAAAAGAAAATTCATTGTAACACCTGCACAAAGAATTAATACTCTTTGCCATTTAGGTTTATTACACATAAATTTATCTTTAGGAAGACTATCATCATCTTCTCCAACTTCTCCAGCTAGTTGATTAAATCCACCTATTGGAAGTGCTCTTAAAGAGTATATAGTTGGATCATTTTTTCTTTTAAAACTTAATACTTTAGGTCCCATTCCAATTGCAAATTCATATACATGAACACCAAATAGTTTAGCAACTATAAAGTGTCCAAATTCATGAACTGTAATTAGTAGACTTAACATAAGTAAAAGAACAGTTATATTCCATATTACTGAATGAGGAAAGAATATTAAAATAACGATTACTGCAATTACTATACAAGCAAGTTCTACTATACTTTTCGCAGTTACTTCTTCATTATCTTTTTCTTCTTGTTTGTCTTTTTTAGATTTCTTTTCTTCTAAGTTTAAACCTTTATATCCGTTTCCTTCTTTAATATCTTTTGCTATTCTTTTATCTGTTTCTTTTGATACTTTTGTCATATTTTTTCTTGTTGCCATCAAACCCCTCCTAAATGATGTTAATTATTAATGAATATACTAGAGAAATGAATATTAAACTATCAAATCTGTCTAGAATACCTCCATGTCCTGGAATTAAATGAGAATAATCTTTAATATTATTTTCTCTTTTAATTAAACTAAAGAATAAATCTCCTATTTGTCCAGCGATACTTAATACTATTACCATTGGTAATACTATTCCTAGTTTATAACTATGAATAACTAATACATAGTAAGTAGTACATACTATAAAACATATAATAGTTCCTACACAACTACCTTCAACTGTCTTTTTAGGACTAATCTTAGTAAGTGGTGTTTTACCAATAAGCATTCCTCCAAATAATGCAAATACATCTGTAGTAACGGCAATTAGTACTACAAATAATACTTGATATTTATTAATATCATATAACTTTGATATTGATGAGAAAGATAGTCCAATGAATAGTACACTTCCCAATGCTTTTAGAGCATCATTTGCACCATATCCTTTTTCTCTTAAGAAAATACATGGTACTAGTAAAACTACAGCTGAAAGCATAAGATAAGTATATGATGAAAATATTTCAGGACTTAAGCAATTAATACTTTCTTTATTTACAAACATCAAAGCTAAAACCATACTTAGAATATAAATTATAACTGGAGTTTTCTTGTTTGTAGTTTTAAGTAATTCATATATAGCTCCACATGTAACTAATGAAATTACAACTTTCATTAACCAACCACCTATGAAGAAAGCTGGTAATAATAAAACTACTAATATCGCTGCTCCTAATATTCTATCTTTCATAAAAACCTCCTAATATCTACCGTAGAACCATACTCCCATTTTAGGTATATTTATATAATTTCTTGCATCTAATAAATGAGATGTATATTGAGAATATGATGTATATGTTTGACCATACCAACCAGTTGCTAAACTTAAGTGTAAGTGAGCACCAGTTGAACATGTTTCATAACTACTTGTTCCTCTTCCACCACCAACAGTACCTATTTGTGTTGCTGATGAAACTTGTTGACCAACTGATACATTTATTGTTAATAAATGCATGTAGTTAGTTGTATATTTAACTCCTTTAACTGTGTGATATACGAATACTTGGTTACCACCACAAGAAGCTTTTCTAATAATCTTTCCTACCATACCATTTGCAACAGCATATACTGGTGTTCCTTCTGTATTTCCACCTATATCTGTTCCATTATGGAATGATTGTGCTTTACCTGTAATAGGACTTATTCTATATCCATAGTAAGATGTTACAGTACCTTTATATAAAGGTCTTATAAACATTGTATCTCCTTTTACAGCTACACATGATTCTAGGTTCTCGTTTTCACCACAACCTATATTTTTATAATAATCTATTAACTCTTGAGTACTCTTAATTTCATCAGTAATTGAAAGAGCTTTTTCATCTAATTGTTTTAATGTATTACCCCATTCTTCAATAGATGATGATAGAGAGTTAATATCTTCTTCTAGTTGAGCAGATTTATTTGCAAGTTCAACTTTTAATTCTTTATTATATTCAATCTTCTTATTCCATGAATCAATTTCATCATTAACATAAGACATTACTTGTTCAGATAATGCTGTTCTATAAATTAAATCTTCATAGTCTTTAGAATTAAATACATATTCAAGATATATATTATTTTCTGATGCTAATTGATAGGCTGCAACTAATTTTTCAAGTTCTATCTTACCCTCTGCTATTTCTTTGGTAAGTCTTTCGGACTCTTCAGTTGCTTCCTTAATTGTTTGAGTATTTGTTTCAATCTCTGACTTCTTATTTGTTATTGAGTTAGTAGCAGAATTGATATTAGATTTTGTTTGATTCTTTGTTGCTTTATTACTCGCTTCTTTATTCTTAAGTGCTTGTAATTCTTTTCTTAATTCCGCTAATGTTTTAGCGTTTGATTTAGCTTCTACACCAAGAGGAATAATAATACAAAGAATAATAACAAATACTATTAAAATACTTCTTAGCTTCTTCATTATATCTTCAAATACTTTCTAGCAGATAATAGTGAACCAAACATACCAACTAGTCCACCTATTAGTAATAAAACTAATGTTGTATCTAAAATAATTGTTGATGGATTTACAAGTGGAGCAAGACTAGTAAATAGTGTTCCATTTGTAAAATCATATAAGAAGTAATAAGCAAATAGAGAAATAATTGATGCTAATGCTCCACCTATTACTCCAAGAATAAGCCCTTCTATTAAGAAAGGAAGTTTAATAACAGTATTACTTGTACCAACAAGTCTCATAATTTGAATTTCTTGTCTTCTTGAGAATATTGTTATTTTAATTGTATTTCCTACTAAGAATGCTGTTACAAATACAAGAGCAATAACTGCAATTGCAAAACCATTTCTTAACATTCCAAATACATTTAACATCTTATTAACTAAAGATTCTCCATATTTAACTGTTGTTACTCTATGAAGACCTTTTATCTTAGTTGCTGTATCACTTATCTTCATAACATCGTTAACAAATACAACAAATGTTGGTTGAAGTGGATTTGAATCAAGCGTATCAAGCATTGATGCAAAGGATTCATCTTCTCTTCTAAGTTTCTCAGCTAGTTCTTCTTTAGAACGATATTCTGTTTTAGATTCATCTACATTCTTAATTGTATTAATTTCTTGTTTTAATTCAGCTATTTCATCATCACTAGCATCTCTATCAACGAATACTACTATTTCAAGTACTCCTTCAATCTTTCTAGTAATATTATTAACGTTATATGTTGCAAATAAAGCAAGTGCAACAATTATAAGTGTAATAGTAATACATGAAATAGATGCTATTGATAAAGAAAAGTTTCTAAATGTACTCTTAAAAGCATCTTTTATACCTTTATTAAATATTCTAATTAGTCTCATCTTCGATATAACCTCCTTTTTCTTTATCTGAGATTACTACTCCATCATGAAGACATATTACTCTTTTTTTCATTCTATTAACTATTTCTTTGTCATGTGTTGCCATGATAATTGTAGAACCTAATTCAACATTTATTTTTTCAATGAAATCCATTACTTCACGACTTAGTTTTGGATCTAAGTCTCCAGTTGGTTCATCACATATAATTAACTTAGGTTCATTTACTATAGCTCTTGCAAGACCAACTCTTTGTTGTTCTCCACCTGATAATTCATTTGGGAATGAATGTAGTCTATCCTTCAAACCAACTCTATCAAGAGCTGCAAGTACTTTAGTTCTTATTTCACTTTTAGACATACCATATGTTTCAAGTGGATAAGCAACATTTTCATATACTGTTAATTTAGGTAGAAGTTTAAAATCTTGGAATACTACTCCAATCTTTCTTCTTAATTTATAAACGTTACTATTTCTTAATTTAGAAACGTTTACTCCTCCTACATATACTGTACCTCTATTAGGTTTTTCTTCTCTATATAATAATTTAGATAAAGTGGATTTACCTGAGCCTGATTGACCAATGATGAAGACAAATTCACCTTTCTTGATTGATAAACTTACGTCAGCTAAGGCAGATACACCATTTTTATATACTTTAAAGACATTTTTTAATTCTATAAATTCCATTCTATTTATCACCTTACCTAATTAAGTATAACATATACAAGTACATTTTTATAGACAAAGAAAAGAAGAATAAGTCTTCTTTACTCTTCTTCTTTATAGTCTAATGCCTTAATATCGGCATTACTAATTAAATCAAACTTCTTAGTAATCTTATCAGTTGTTACATTAATATCTTTAACTTCATTTGATACTGAATCAATACTCTTAGATAATTTATCCCAACGTTCTTTGTAACGTTTGAATTCAATTCCAAGCTTATTAAGTTCATTATGGATTACTTCTGTATATTTATTTCTTTCAATATTCTTAACAATCATTTGAATAGTTGTTAGTGTTGCCATAAGGGTTGTTGGTCCACATATCCAAACATTCTTGTTATAAGCATATTTAAGTAAATCTTCATGATATGCATTAAGTTCTGCAAATACTGCCTCTGCTGGTAAGAACATGATTGCTTGATTAGTAGTTTCACCTTGAATAATATATTTAGAACTAATAGCATCAATATGTTTTTTAACATCTGCTTTAAAGGCTTTAAAGGCAGCATCACGAGATGATTGATCTAGTTTTCTATCACACATACGTTCATAGTTTTCAAGTGGAAACTTAGAATCTATACATATTGTTCCAAGTGGTTCAGGTGCAAATAGAATTGAATCAGCAATATAACCGTTACTCATTTTATGTTGTAAGTCATATATTTCTTTTTTCTCACCAAATATAGATGTAAGAATATAATTTAAATTTATTTCACCAAATGTACCACGTGTCTTCTTATCTGTTAGTACACTTTGTAGATTAATAATATCTTTAGATAATAAATCTATATTTCTTTGAGCTTCATCTATCTTAGTTAAACGTTCTAAGATATTACTAAATGTCTTATTAGTTTTCTCTAAAGAATTATCTAAACGTTCATTAACACGATCACTTATGCTAAGAAGTTTATTTTCAATCTTATCATTAATCTTATCAAAATCATTTGATAAACTTCTTGAGAAATCATACTTAAAGTCTCCAATTTCTTTAGTTATTTCTCTTCTAAATTCTCCTAATTCTTTAGTTATATCTTTATTATCATTTTTCTTAAGTATTATTACTATATTAGTTATTAAACTTAAGGCTGATACAACTAAAACTATTATTAATAATGTACTATCCATATTATTTATCCTTCTTTCTACTCATTTTCTTAGATACAATATCATTTACTATCATACTTACTATATATGCTATTAATAATAAAATAATTATTCTAACTAATATCATTGGATTATTAATAGCTTCAACTATATTATCTCCTATATAGCATAAAAAATAAATCATACATGACTTACCTATTATCATAGATATAATATATTTTAAATAACTCATATTAGATAGTCCTCCACCTACATTGATTATAAATGAAGGTGTAAAAGGACAAGCAATAAGTACACTTAGGGTTGGTATACTCATGTTATCTATATGTTTTGATAACTTATATGCTTTATCGTAGTTACTATTCTCTTGTATTTTTCTATCTATAAAAGACTTTATCTTATTTCTACAAATCCAAAACATAAGAGATCCACCTAGAATAGTAAATATCCAACTTAAAAAGAATGCTACTATTCCTCCATACATGATAACATTAATTGCAACAAATGCACTTAATGGTAACATAGGTATAACAGCTTCAATAACAATTAAAAGATTATTTAATAGTCCTCCTAATATACCAAATGACATAATAAAACTTGTTAACTCACTTCCAAGATCATTCATATCATCACCAATAAAATTATAACATAAAAAGACGAAGAATAATTATTCTTCGTCAAAGAAATCATCAAAGAATTGATCATCAGATACGTTATCATAAGGGTTTGGTTTAACTTCTACCTTTTCTACTTTAGGGGATTCCTTTACAGTTTCAGGAGCTTTTTCTACCGGAGCAGAAACAGGTTCAACCTTTATTTGTTTAGTATTTGCATCATTCTTATACATTTCATAAGTCATTTGTTTAGTTGGATCAACTATTCCACCTAATGGTTTATTAATAATTGGCTCAGTTGGCATAACTGGCGCCTTAGTTTCAGTATCAATTGGGTTAGTTACCATTGGAGATGAAGTTGGTTCACTATGCATTGCCTTATTAACCATTTCACTAAATGAAGCAATTGATGATGTAGTTGGAGTCTTATCTTCCATCTCACCTAAGTCATCATTAGCCTTTGGTTTAGTATCTAAATCTTTAGCTGGAGCGGAATCAATAAGTGGATTAAACTTATTAGTAGCTGCTTCCTTTTCTTTATTTGCTGCATTTTCAGCTGCTTCTTCTGCTTCAAGTTCAGCAATTTTAGCATCTATCTTCTTCATTAATTCTTCTATATTAAATCCAGCTGATCTATTTGGTTGAGGTCCGGCATTTCTTGGAGCAGTAGGACTTTGAGCACCTTGATTACTCTTCATCATTTCTTCAAATGGAGATACTCCTCTTGAAGATGGTGCAGATGAGGCCATAGGATTACCCATAGGAGAAGCACCAGGGCCACCACCCATAAGTGCTGCAAATGGATTTCCAGGAAGCCCACCAAATGGATTCTTTTGTCCTCCACCTAGCATTCCACCATTTGCTCCCATTTTAGATTTCATACGTAATTTTACGAATTCTTTAATATCAAATATTTGAATTGGTTCTTTTTGTCTAGTAACAAATTCTGCTTCTGGGTATTTTTCATCTCCCCAGTCGATATTAAATGCTTGAGTAAATTTAGTTTTAAATGGATGAGCTCTGTTTCTTAAAACGATAACTTCATTCATTTGTAATTTTTGTAAGTCTGCAACAGTAATTAATGGATGTGATTCACTCTTATCATCTTTCTTACTCTTAACTTCACCACATAACTTAGATATTTCTTCAAGTGCTGCAAGTTCTGTTGTAAGTAAGTATATTAAGTTACCACAGTTTGAACGAATTGTCTCAGCATCATCTTTACCATATACATCATTTAATTGGGCAAAGTTTTGGATGATAAATGTAAATCTAATATGTCTTGAACGTGCTGCTGTAACCATTGTTGTAACGTCTTTTAATGCAGGCATGTTCGCGAACTCATCTAGTAAGAAGTTAGTTCTTACTGGAAGTGCTCCACCATTAGCTTGTGCAACATCAATTAATGTTTCATAACATTGTTTAATGAATATTGTTGCAAGAGCATGATATGTTGTTTTTTCATCATGGATAACTATAAATACTGCAGTTGGTTCTTTACCAATACTTGCCATACTAAAGTCACTATGAGAAAGCATTTCTGATAAATTTTCACGTGATGCGAATACACGAATCTTTTGTCTAAATGTTGAAAGGATACCACCTTTTGTTTCTGTTGGTGAATTAATTGTATTTGAAGCAAATACGTATGCAGATGAATCTTCACCTTTAAGTCCAAAATATTCCTTAATATAGTTAGATCCAGCACCGAATTTTTCTTCACCTACTGTTGTCATAATATTAATTGAGTTAATATTAACTTCTTCTTCTTTGGCATCTTGAATTAGAGCAAGAGCACAACCTGAGAAGTAGTCACCAGCAGAATCTTGCCAGAATGGATCATCTGCTTTGGCATCTTTAACGATATTTTTACCTACGTCATCTACAAGTTCTACTGCTTTATCTACATTACCTTCTTTATATAAAGTATAAGGAAGTGTTAATGGATTCCATGCATTACCTTTTTCAGGTTCACGGAAGTTAAGAACAATAACATTATAACCACGTGCTTTTAAGTGGTTAGCATGTGTTCTATATAATTCACCTTTAGGGTCAGTAAGAACCATAGATTCTTTAGCTTTAATTAAACTATATATAAGTGGGTTAATAACTGCAGATGTTTTACCTGAACCAGTAACTCCGATTACAAGTGTGTGGTATTCACCATTATCTACCCACATTCTTTTCCCATTATTAATTAAAACAACACCTGCTGCTGAAGCATCGGCATCTTGAACACCTACTTCAACAATTTTATATTGTTTTTTCATTTCTTTTTCTTTTAACCATCTAGAATATCCTTTTGAATCTTTTTCACCAATTGAAAGACCGAATCCCGTAGAATCACTCTTTTCAAATATACTTGATGAAACAGCTGAGAATATTACTACTTCAATTACGAAGAAAATAAGTAAAGTAAATAATATATTGTTTGGCATAAAACCAATAAATGGATTTAAAACAAGTTCATCACCTCTTAATATTGATAGTGCAATACCAACACCTAATGAACAAGCAAGAAGCAAGAATGCACTAAATATTAGAAAAGTTGTTAAATCTTTCGCTGTGACGTTAAACTTGAACTTCATAATAACCCTTCTTTCACCGAATAGTATAATATACTTTCGTTTTTTTTTCTATAAATTTATGCTTAGATAATAACATTACTGTTTAGTGGAGTGTCAACTAATATTTATTAGCTGCGCTTGCAAACTTTAATAGCACGAAAATAAGTGCAATTAAAAGTACAACACCAAATACTCCAATAACAATTAAATATATACTATTTATCTTCTTATTTTTATCATTTGAAACATCTGTTGTTTCAGTTTCAATAGTAGATGGTTCTACTTTTATTGTTGTATTATCCATTTTAATTGAACTATTTGAGAAGAAGTCACATTTAAATGAATAAGATTGATTTTTTGTATTTGGATCTGTAACTATTGTCATATAAACATCTTGAGGTTGATTATTAATAGTCATTTTAAATAATATTGATAAATCTATTTTTTCATTTGTACTATTATTTATTCCTAGAGTTTGTTCAATAGTATATGCATATCTACCAATTTCAGTTCCTTTTTCATTATATTTATATATTCTTCCTGAATTAAAATCAAATTTTATATATTCACTAGAACTAATATCCCATTTATTATCAACAAGTATATCATCTATATGTTCATACTCGTCAAATACTTGTTCTATTGGTAAATAATTATCTTCATAATATGTTTTATTATTAATATTTATTGTTGTCTTGTTTAAGGAATTAATTGAGTATATTCCTATAACAAAAAAAGAAAGAATTAAAACAATTAAATATACTTTCTTATTATTCATATTAATCACTCTTTCTTTTTAATTATTTGTATAAGTAAAATGCATGTAATCTTGGTATGAAGTCCAATCTCCACCCCAATAGAATCCATACTTTTTCCAAATGTTAACTACATCTTGAGTTATTGCATATGGAGAACTACCTAAGTAAGGATTACCTGTACCATATACTAAAGGATTATAAGTCCAATTAAGGTCTACAACTGATCCATAACTATGGTAAGATTGTTTATTTGGATTTGTTGACATTGGTCTCCAATTATATCCTCCTGTACATTTAGGATCAACTGGGAACTTTATAGCAGCCATTTCTTCAAATATTTTTTGATATGTTGCTGCAAGTTTTTTATGAATTCTTAAATTCATAGTTGAAGTGCCTGATCCAGTCCATATAGTAACCGAAGTTGTAGCTAAATATTTTTGCATCTCTGCTTCAGTAGTTGGAACTCCTTCAGGGAATAACCATGCCATTCTTTCCTTTTTTGGAATTTGTGCGGCTTCACCATCATATTCACCGTCATAAATTGGATTTTCATCTCCATTGCCTTCACCTGATTCATTTTCAGGATGTTCAGGCCACTCATAATCATACATGTTTTGATATACATCTTCTGTTGATTTTGTAGATTCAAAACTTAATGATTGTGCTGCAGCAGCAACTACTGCAATACCAGCGATTGCCGGGATTGCCAAAAGAGCAAGACCTATTAAAATGAAAGGTCTTAACGTTTTTTTGGTTTTCTTTAAATCCTTTTTAGTTTTCTCTGCAGACTCTTTAGCACCTTTTATATCTCCACTTTTAGCTTTTTCAAAAGTATCAAGTGCATCATTAACACCATCAGCAACTCCTGCCTTATCCAAAGCTTCTGTTGCTTGAGAGACTCCTGGTGCTTTATCAGCAACATCAGAGATAACTCCTATTGCTTTATCTCCTAGTTTACTCTTTGCAACCATGTCAGCTGCTTGGCCACCTGCTTCTCCACCATATACTCTTGCTGCAACTCTACCAGCCGCTTTAAGTGTTTTAGCAGTAGATGAATCTTCTACTTGTCCATCTTCACCAATTTGTTTACCTGTACCAGCTTTATCACCAGGTTGTGGTCCTTCTCCATCTTCATTAGTTGGAGCGCCACCCTCTTTATTATCTCCAGACATTTGATCTATTTTTTCAGAAGCATCTTGTGCTTTTTCTAGATTAGTTTTACCACCTTCTGGAGGTGTATTAGAATCAATACTTGGAGCGGTACCTGATTGACTTCCAGGTTCTGGTGCATTTGCTCCAACTTTTGGTTGTTGAGGAACATTTGCTGCAGTTGATGCTGCATTTCCAGCGTTACTCGCTACATTACCTGCAGTCGAAGCGGCATTTGCTGCTGCATTACTTGCTGCATTTCCAGCTGCTGAAGCTGCATTTCCTGCTGCATTACCTGCTGCATTTGCTATTGCTCCTGGATTCATGATACCATCTCCTTTCTTTTTATCTTGTTGATTGACTCATTAGTGTTATTTTATAATCATTTATTCCTTTTGTTTCTAATATGATTTCCATCTTCTCATTTGTAAGTATAACTACTTTACCACCTTCAACTTTATAATAAGCTACTGTTGAAGTTTTAGTTCCGTAAGTTACATATTTAGAAATCTTTTTTATAAATTCATCTCTAGTTCCATTTAAAGATTTAGCTTTTTCAGTCATTCTATCATATAGTTCACCTGGATTATTAATCCACATCTTTTTGATTTGATCATAATAGAATTCAGCTAATTCTTCATCTGTTCTATTTATAACTTTATATTGATTAACCTCATAATTCTTAGGTTCATATTCAATACTCACTTCTTGTTGTTCATATGTTCTACTATCAATTATCTTTTTATTAATAGCTCTATAAACCTTAGCACCACCTAATCCAAAGATTACGAATACTAATAAGAAGCACCATATAAAATTTTCTTTAATAAATTCTTTAACTACTTTCTTATTCATTCTTAAGACCTCCATATTCTTCTTCAGTAAGAGGTTTTACACTAAACAAGAATGTATTACCATCAAGTATAACTTGATAATATGTTTTACCAAGTACGTCTCCTGTATCTCTTTCTTCTATTTCTCCATCCATAATGTAGGAGTAAACTCCTTCTTTTAGAGTTTTTCTATACATTATATTAGGATCAAAAGTTATATATTTATCATCAGGGAATTCAATAAAATCAGCAACATTGTCTTTTGTGATTTTATTCTTCTTAACATACTCTTCATTTAATATTTTGATTACTGCATCATAATCTTTTGCATTAACAAATGAATAATACTTTTGAAGAGTTCCAGATACAGTTGCGTATCTGGAATAATCTCCTAGTATTTCATAATTCTTTATTATTTCACTTTTAGTTCCATATAAAGAACTTAATAATGTTTTAATTGGGAAAAAGTGATTTAGTATTAATAATACTACAACTAATACTACAACTACTCCAGCCCAGATACTTAAAACTTTTTTCTCTTCTTTTGTAATTTTTTCACTAGCCATATTATCACCTACAATCCCCAAATGTTATATCTTGCTTTAGTCATACTACGGATTTGATAATATCCATAAGCTTCTTGGTCAGCATCATTTGTCTTTAGACATGAAGTACCACTACAGCTTCTTGAGCAAGCACTTTCTACTTCTGCAGCTCTTGCTGTATCAGTATAGTATTCTTTAATATGTTTGAAATAATAACATCCACCATCAGCAGAATTACCTGGAGATAACCATCTATCACCAATATATGCATAATGTCCTTTAGTAAATACTTCAAGAGCTGAATTATAATTTTTAACAATTCCTAAATTTGAAAGTCCTATAATTCCATTTTCAAAACTTGTGTATGTTGTACAAACTCCACATCCTCCACCATTTGAGCATCCAATACCCCAATGGTTATTGGAAGTACTATTACATGTGAAGTGTGGTGAAAATCCTTCAGCCATTGCACGTGCAACAGTAAACTCAGGATTTAAACCATTTTGAGTAGATAAATCATAAATTGTTTCTGCTCTTTCAGCGAAGTATTGTAGACCTTTGTTACCATTACATTTACCTGAATTACAATAATTCTTTAATGCAGATACAAATTCTTCTCTTGTTAAAGTAGTTTTTCTCATTGAGAAGTCTCCACCTTTATAGCCAGTAGGACGAGCTGTCCCTGGACTTACTATTGTTAGTGGATCTATTGCATGAGAAGAAGAGTTAGTATCTTTTCTTACTTCAAAATGTAAATGTGGTCCTGTTGAGTTTCCTGTTGAACCAACCTTGGCAATAACTTGACCCTTCATTACACTTCCACCAACGTTAACAGATGGATCAACTGAATCTAAATGTCCATATAATGTGAAATATCCATCATTATGAGAAATTATAATGTGATTACCATATCCTCCACCACATTTTAAATCTCCTTCAGTACATGTATTAACAACTGATACAACTTCACCCTTTTCAGAAGCAATTACATTTGTTTCTCCTCTTTTACCACCTATATCTAAACCAGTATGAGTATGTTCTTTTCCTGTAATTGGATGTATTCTTTTTCCGAAATAACTTGTAATAGTTGTACTAGATGGTTCTTTATCAGCATAAGTAATACCATCTCTTTCTTCAGTTTCTACACTACCAATTGGCCAATAATAAGAAGTTCTATCTCCTGCACCTCCACCTGGTATAAGATCACTTTCAGGTATAAATCCAGCATATTCAATTCCTATTCCATAGTAGTCTAGGAACTCTAATATATCATAAATAATATTTAATCTATCTTGCATTAGAAGTTGTTCCCATTTGTCATATTCACCTGGGTTTGCTGCATCTTTTGCTTGTAGAGAGTTTTCACAAACAACATCCATTAAGCAATCAACATCTGCAAACATTAGAACATCTTCAAAATAATATTGTAAATTTGATTTACCATCAAAATATCTATTTTCTTTTAAGAAATCAAAGTACATTGTATAACTTACATGAGGATCATCTTCATATTGATAATGAACTCTTTCATAACCCTCTTTTGCCATACATTCATCATAATGTGGATCTGGGAACATTTTTCCTAAGAAGAAAATGTTTTGGAAAATTCCTAAACGCTCATCATGAGCTATTTTACTAGAGAAATATTTCCAGAATCCCATTTCGTTATAGCTTAGTTTTGCAGCACATACGTAGCCACTTTCACCAACTATATCATCTGATGCCATATAACCTTCTGGACATTCATAATGTTTAGAACCATCCTCAGCAGTTGTAACTGTTGGTGTTCCATTTACGCCATAACAAACTGTTGCATATGCTACAGCATTTCTAATAAGCGTTTTTAATGTATCTGTTTCTTTTGCATAATAGTCAATTTTTGAATAGTCAACATCAACTGATACATCACTTCCATCTGATTCATCTAAATTGAAACCAAAGTAATCTTTTGCAAATTGTTCATATAAAGATAAATCATTATCAGCATTTACTTTATGACTATCTGCATCAGTTGAAGGTGTTTGAAATTGACTAAAGAATACTGTCCATAGAATAACTTGATCATTAATATATAAGTCTTTATCTTGGTATTTAGATAATATCTTATATAGTTTTTCATAGAATTTCTTTAGATTCTTAGTCAATGTATCATAACACTGTTGTTGTTCTTTTTTGCCATATTCATTAAATGCTTCATTACAATATGCTGTCCATTTTTCCTTATTTTGTTCTTCTAAGGTATTAAAGTCAAATGTACTATAATCTTTATCTGCTTTAACAGGCATCATATTAAATACTGCAACCGAAAAAAGTGCTATTACGAAAACACTTCTTAGTAATAGCATTATCTTTTTTCTAGTTAAACACTTCATAAGATCACCGCCTAATTCTATAGGCCGCCGCCTCCACCGAATGAATCTAATTCATCTTGTGTAAGTACAACGTCTATTATCATTCTTCTAGATCCACATACGAATAAACCTCTTCCTTGTGGATATGTCTTGATACTTTCTTTTTCAGCATCATTTAAATCTATTAGCTTAGCTAAATCTTCAACAGCTTGTTTCTTAAGACCCATTACTAAATAGTATGAAGCATTATCGAAAATTGCTTTACCTTGAGTAATAATCTTTTCAGAAGCAAAGTCTGTTGGTTGTTGTGTAACAATTATTGTACCAGTGTTATATTTTCTAGCACGTCTTTGCATTTGAGCTAAGTAGTCAGCTCCTAGTTCATTACTTCCTGATAATAATACATGAGCTTCATCAACGTACATTACTGAGTTTACTGACTTGTCTAAGCTTAAGCTCCATGCATATTTTAATATATTAAAGAATAGTGCATTACGTGTATTAATATCACCATTCATTAAATTCTTAATACTAAATACAATAAAGTTTGAATCAGATTTAATAGTTGTGTGACCATTAAAATAATATCTTGCTTCATTAATAAAAGGTCTAACTCTTAGTTCTAGTCTTTCCATTACATCTCTTTCACGAGTTGCTTCTGGCATTGCTATTAACTTACCTTTTACTGTTGTATAAACATCATCAAATGTTGGATAATTTTCACTCTTCATCTTAGTGAAGTCAGATTCATAATCAATTCCGAAACGTTTGTAAGTTTCTTGTAAAACTTCACTAAACATTTGAAGTACATCATCTTCGATATCAGGAACATAATACTTCATGAATGCTCTTACTGATTGTAATGCACTTGTTAATATTGAGTTACCTGCATGTGCTCCATCGTCACCTTCATCTGTATCAGCAACGATTTCTAGTGGATTTATCATACCATATGATCCACCTTTACCTAAATCTACAAATGAACCACCAAATGTTTTAGCCATTGATTCAAGTTCACCTTCAGGGTCAATACAAATGATTTGATATTCATTTCTAATATGACCACGAAGAAGTAGTTTAGCAGTTGTAGATTTACCAGAACCAGATGTACCTAGAATAATTAAGTTGGCATTATTTCTATTTTGTTCTTTCTTCTTTTGATATAAGAATTGGTTAAATAAAACTACACCACCAGATGAATCCATTCCAAGTAATGTTCCTCTTCCTGTATCTTTAATGCTATCGAATACATAAGGATACATAGCAGCTATTGTTGGAGATGGTATTGGAACACCAATTCTCTTTTCAATATCTTGTGGTGGGAACACAGGAATCATTGATTTTAAACATTTTTCTTGTTCAAACATCATTGGTATTGCTCTCATTTGAAGAGATACTAAATAATTTTTAACTTGAACTTTTCTTGCATCTAATTCTTCTTGAGAATCAGCTGTAATCATTATATGTAATTGGAAATCAAATACTTTTGATTGAGTTGATGCAAGCATTGAAACAAAGTTTTCAAGAGATTCATAGTCATTTCTAATTCTCTCTTTAAATGTTAAGTCGTTTTCTTTTTGATATTCTTCTTTTAATTCTATTACTTCTTTATTGATAGCTCTTTGCATTACCGAAAAGTCAATTGGAATGTGTTTAACAACAACTTTTGCTCCTGGAATTGAAGAAATATTACTTAAATATCCAGGTCCAATTACTGAAGGTAATTCTAATACAGTATAAATAACTGCAAATTTGTCACCTATTTCAAATTGTCTAGGTTTAAAATTTAAACCCTTAGGTGCTATTTCACTTTTAAATGTAGACTTTGCCATTAACTCATCACCGTTCCAAATTCTGTTCTTAATCCGTCATTAAAGAAGCTATCAAGAATAACTCTTGCATCTTCATCTGTAATTTGACGTGAATTTAATTGGCTTTGTGCAAGCCCAGCTATCATTTGAGAAACAACCTTTTGTAATTTATCAATATTTTTTACGCTATCTTTTACTAGTATGTAGAATTCAGTATCTACAGAATTATATGTAGGACCACTGAATTGTTCGCATTTACGAATATCTTCAGAAATTAATTTTCTTATTTGTGGACTTTGTGTTTCGTTTAACATTATTTCAAGTTCTGATTTATATAGATTGATATCAACAGGTCTATCACAACAAACTAACCAGAATTCAGTATGCATCGTATTATAGAAATCCATAAGAGATGAAATAACTAAATTTTGATTTTGTGTATCAGTGATAAAGATATTTTTAGGTTCAATACGTACACCAGTTACATATTGTTCTCCTCCTAATATTCCTTCACCTTTTACTCTAATATACCCGTTTTTGATATCAATTATAGGTAACCAGTCTTCTGTAAACTTTGTTGATCCACTACTTTGATTCTTCGTCTTCGCCATGTAACATACACCAACCTCTCCATCTATATTTTCTTTGATTAGCAAAAAATGTATAAACATTTACCGTAAAATTCCAAACATTTCTATGATTTGGTACAGGGGCTACCATGATAGTAGAAATTATTAATGGTGCTAAATTAACACCGATAGCTAGTGGGGTGTCGGAACCAACAATTAGCATAAGCATAATTGTTAGTGCGACACCTACTAGGAATATCACTAGATCTATCTTATTAAATAATCCTAATATCAACATAGAACGTTTAGTATTGGCAGGTATTAAATATCTATTATTCATTTCTTTGCCTCCTTTTCATTCTATCTATTGTTATTTTTTACCGCCTTTATCTCCATCTTTTGGAGGTCCAGGAGTTAAGTTATCCATGCTACGACCAACCATATCGATCTTAGTACCTTCAAGTGAAGATTGAATATTTCTAACTTTGCTAGCAACTTTACCTTCAGCATTAGAAATAGAAACTACTAGTTCTCCAACCATCTTTCTAACTTCTTCTTCAGATACTTGTTGGCCATCAATGTATGTATATCCGTTATCAGAAATTGTTTTAAAGTCAATCTTTTGAAGAGCTTGAGTTATAGCACCAAGATCACGTTTTTGATCTTCTTGGATATTAAGGAAGCTAAGCATTTGTTGAGCATTGTCTCCCTTAAATGCTTTTTCAAGTTCATCACCTTGAACTTTAAGTTGAGCAGGATTTAATATATCTTTATTTCTCATATCAAGTTCTTGTGATTTAGCAGCATATAATTGAACATTACCATATCCTTCTTCACCGATAACCTTAGCAGTTTCTTCAATTTGTTTATCACGGATGGCTGCTCTTTCCATATTTTTAACTTCAGATTCAACTTGGTTATAGTTAAGCTTTTTAACAACCTCGCCACGATATTCAGTATAGTATTCTTTATCAGTAACAAGGTCACGTTCTTTTTCAAGCTTTTTAATTAAAGCATCTTGATTATCTGCTTTATATTTAATTCCATCAATAGTTAAAGATGTTGTACTCTCGTCTCCTCTTAGTTTATTAGCTTTTAAATCATCAATTTGTTGTTGATATGCTGCTTTTCTAGCAGCAACTTGAGCTTGAGTTAAAGTGTTTGTTTTAATTTCTTCCAATGCAGTTTCTGTACTCTTCTTAACAGTTTCAATTTGAGAATCTGCACCCTTGAAGAATTGTTTACCACCATTAGACATATCTCTGTAGATAGTACCAGCTTGTAATAATTGATCATCAAGTAAGTTATTCTTCCATGCATTTTTGAATTCACCAAATCTACCATTTGTAAGAATACCTGCAAGGTTTTGTACTCCACCTGGTTTTCCGATACCTTTAATACCACTCATAATGGCATCTCTTTGTAATTCTCTTCTACCACTTTCAACGTTGGCTCTATTAACAGCATTTGTTAGACTGCCTTTATTAAGTCCGTTCTTCCAACCTTCTTTACCACCAGTTGTGAATCCTTTAGCAAATGCAGCACTTCCTTTTAATCCTCTTAGTACATTACCAAATCCAGTACCTTGTTTTGGATTTCTAGCATGTGAGCTCTTTAATGCTCCAAGACCACCTGCAATAGCTCCAGCGGCAGCTCCAATTGGTTTTGCTGCATTGTCGATACCAGCTTTTGCGTTCTTGAAAGAATTCTTTGGATTGATATCGATATCTTTTAAGAATCCTCCACCACTCTTCGCAATGTCTTTTACCATATCAGGTAATTCTTTAGCAAATCTTAATAAACCAATTACTAAGAATGCAATTACTACTGCCTTAAGTAATGCTCCACCTTCTACTCCAGCGGCAGCACCCTCAAATAAGGCACTTATAAACGTTGGCAGTAAGTTAATCATATATACAACAAACGCCATAACGAATGTTCTTACAAATACATCTATATAAGTTTTAAGCGTTAAATCCATCCATTTTTTAAATATGCCATCTTGCTTTGGTATTACACCAAGTAAAATTGGAATTGGTGCAATCATTTCTAAGAATGCAAGTTTAAATGCACGATATGCCATATCAAGTGAATATGCAACTAACATGAATACTAATATTCCACCAATAACTGGTGCAAGATAGAAGTATTCCATTGTTCCTTCATCTCTTACTTCATCAGCAAGTGTAACATTACCTGCAAGTATACTAGCACCATTTAAATAACCAATTTTTAAAGCATCCATATAAGAACCATCTTTTTTATATGGGTCTTTTGCTGTTGATGTTAAACTGTATGATCCCATATTATTGTAATCTTGATCACTACTTGGTCCACCAGTACCACCTGATGCAGCATATAAGTTAATCCAATATTCCTGGCAAGCAGTCAATTTAGGATCTTCCTTACCCGTTATCCAATTCTTAAGTCCGTTGAAAATATCAACAGCTCCACCTACTAACCATCCAGCAGCTCCGGTAAGCCATCCAATTCCAAATACAGAACCAGCTAAGCCCCATTTTAAGCCCCAGTCTGTTGCTCTTCTTAAACTTGATTTAGATACAGGTTTACCGTCATCATTGTTTGAGTCATTTGATAAATCTCCATCAAAGATGGATGCATAACCATTACATGCATCTTTATATGGTTTTAATTTTCCGGATGAATCATAAAAGTCATTATATTCAGTACCAGTTGGATGGAACATAGTCATATAAACCATTGTTGCCATAGAGTTTCCCGCTTGAATCGGATTGTCACTACTTGTTGAATTTGTTCCAAGTACAACAGACCAAATTGTATTATCCATTAAAACATGATTTTGGAAAAGAGATGCATAATGGAATATTAAAGGACATAGTGCAACTAAAACAATTCCTCTAACTAAGTTTTTAACAAGTTGAGATGATGCTTTAGCACCTTTATCTGGATCTATTATAAATAGAATTATCTGGTATGCTAATATAAAAATCATTATAATCGCAATTACGCCATAAAGTCTATTTGTAAAACCAGTATATAGTTCCATAGCCTTGCTACTATTACCGAAAATATCCATCGATCCTAGTAAAACGAAAACTTTGTATAAAAAGCCTACAATGCTATATAGAAAGAAATCGAAAATTGTAATAAAAATTTCATCTAATGTATCCCAAAACCAATTGGCTACCCATTCTGTTACATCTATCAAAAACATATATTTTTTCCTTCTTTCTACATATTTCCTCTTTATAATTATAATTTATACAAAAAAAATAATCAATTAAATTAACTGATTATTTAATTAAATTCATAACTTTTTCAAGGATTTCTTCATTAATTTTTTCAATAGATTTTATATTTTCTAACGAGACTTCTAAATCACTATTTTTTATGCATTCTACAACAATAAATTTGTATTTTTTTGCGACCTCTAAATATGATTTTTCTGCCTTGTATAAATAAGAAATATCTTTTTCATTTTCATCAAGTTTTTCTTCTCTTTTTGCCTTAAGTAAATTTATATATGGAACTGGCATATGTAAGAAAATCTTAATGTCTGGTGTTGGTAAACCTAGAGTTTTGAACTCTAAATCTTCAAGCCATTTATACATTTCGTTACGTTTACTTTCTTCCTCATATTTACCTGCTTGATGAGCCATGTTTGAGTAAACATATCTATCAAGAATTAAACTAGTTCCTGAATTAACTTTTTCCATAATATAACTATTATTATAAAGTCTATCAGCAGCATAGTATAAAGATGCAACTTTACCATCTACATTTGGTGCACCTTCCTTAAACCAGCCTTTGCTTAAACTCTCTCCTGTTTCATATAAAACTTTATCAACAGTAGATGATTCTACGTTTGGTAAGTTTTCTTTAACTTCGTCTTTTACTTCATCTAAAAGTTCATGAGCTAGATAACTTTTGCCAAGGAAAGGAAGTCCAATTATTTTTCCTGTTGGAGAAGAATAATTTGGATAACTAAAATATTCAACATTAATCTTTTTCTTTCCTAATTTTTCAATTAAAAGTTTACTTTGTGTTTCTTTTCCAGAACAATCTGTTCCTTCAATAACAATTAATTTACCCTTCATAATCATCTTCCTTTTTTTGTTCTTTTTCTCATTTTTACACCTTCATGTTTTTTAGCTAAACAAGAAGGACATAAAGACTTATATTTGTTGTCTCCAACTAATACATCTCCACTTTTTTCACCTTCATAATAAGTATAATATGAGGGTTTATTACATTCTTCACAGAAGCCTGTAATAACTTCAACATCATTTGAAACTGCGAGTATTTGAGGCATAATTCCAAATGGTTTTTGTTCACTGGTCATATTAAGACCGGCAATATAAAAATCTATATCATTTTCTACTGATAATTCAGTTAATACGCCTACATCACCATTTAAAAATTGAGCTTCATCAATAAAAACCGTCTTATATTTTCCATCTTCTAAATAAGATTTTATTTCACTTAAATCATTTATATAAATGGCTGGTATTTTAGTTTCCCAGTTCTTTGATTTTATAAAATTTTCATCTCTTGAATCATTAGCAGGTTTAAAAGCAATTACGATGCTCTTATTCCATATCTTATTATAAATATTTATTAACGAATCACTTTTACCGCTGAACATCGGCCCAACAAAAGTTGTTATCATTATTTTATCCACCACCCTACTATAAAAATTATACTAAATATTTATATCAAATACAAAAGAAAAAGATGAGTATAACTCATCTTTTACTATCACTAACAAACTTCCCCAAATTTAGCTGATGTTTGATCGTAAAGTTTTACATATAATTCATTTAATTGACTATATACATCTATTACATCACCATTACAATTATATGAATGAGTAATAGATGATGAAGCAGTATTATTATTTATATCAAGAATATATAATGTACCATCACTAGTTAAAGCATATACTCCAAATGAGTCTACTGTTTTAACTGACATGATATCAACTACATTAGTAATACCCTCATATTTATTTCCTTTTGTAACAGTTCCTGATGCTCCTGGAATATCATCTTGGTTGTCTGTATTTTTAACTAAGTAAACTAAATTGTCTGTTCCTAATACAACATGTGTATTATCAGTTGCTGCATCTGTAAGAGGAATTTCTTTTACTTCGTCATCTTCAAGCATACTTTCTAAATGTTTTTGATAAGACTCTTTAGTATCAGTTACTAATCCAGGATTCTTATCAGGAGTATTTTCTTCAGGATGTTTAAATGAAATGATTAGAACAACTCCCAATGTTATAACAGCAATAATAATTACAACTATTAAAAGTATTAAAATTGCATCTACATGTTTATTATTCTTCTTTGTACTTTTATCTCTCTCCATATAAACACCTCCAACTTTCTTGACTGTATTATATCAAAAATATGCAATAAAAAAAACACCATACGGTGTTTTTATTAATATTTATAATTATTTGCTTAATGCTTCAACTAATTCAGCTTTTTTCATTGATGCTGCATCTTTGATACCATTAGCAGTAGCCATTTCTCTTAATTCAGCAACTTTTAATGAGTTTAAATCAGTAGCTTCAGCTTCAACTTCTGGAGTAGCAGCAGCTACTTCTTTGTTAGCTTTTTTAACTTCAGCAGTTTTAACTGTTTTACCAGCTAATGCATCTTTAGCAATTTCAACATATGATGCGAATAATTTAGCATTATCGATAGCTACTTCTGAAAGCATCTTTCTATTGATAATAACTCCAGCTTTAGAAAGTCCATTGATAAATCTTGAGTAAGAAATATCATTCATTCTACAAGCAGCATTGATTCTTGTAATCCATAACTTTCTGAAGTTTCTCTTATTCATCTTTCTGTCTCTATAAGCATAATGTCCTGAATGCATTAATTGTTCTTGAGCAGTTTTGAATAATCTGTGTTTTGAACCAAAGTAACCTTTAGCTCTTTTTAAAACTTTTCTACGTCTATTTTTTGCAACGTTTCCGCCTTTAACTCTTGTCATTTAATTCACCTTAATAGATTAGATAACTTTCTTAAGTCTCTTTGCTATTCCTTTCGCTAATTGTCCTTTGTTTCTTCTTTGTCTTACTTGTTTAGAAGAATCTTTTGCAGTTTTATGAGTACTACCACT